>Ga0209345_10000078_pt1 | contig 145715 bp, 136 predicted proteins | sample Cruoilmetagenom7_FD_187294 | JGI IMG/M metagenome (GOLD analysis project Ga0209345, IMG submission 187294) | Oil polluted marine microbial communities from Coal Oil Point, Santa Barbara, California, USA - Sample 7 (SPAdes) (version 2) | ecosystem: Environmental > Aquatic > Marine > Oil seeps ... | reverse complement strand
CCCGAGCCTGAACCCGAGCCTGAACCCGAGCCTGAACCCGAGCCTGAACCCGAGCCTGAACCCGAGCCTGAACCCGAGCCTGAACCCGAGCCTGAACCGGAGCCTGAACCGGAGCCTGAACCGGAGCCTGAACCGGAGCCTGAACCGGAGCCTGAACCCGAGCCTGAACCCGAGCCTGAACCCGAGTTTGAACCCGAGTTTGAACCCGAGCCGGAGGAGCTGTCAATTGATGACAACAGTGGAGCGGATAGAGATTTATCCCCTGAAAAGAGTGAGGGAATGCCACAGAAATAGCTTTAGAGGGGCTCTTTATAAGGTGAGATCGAAGAGGGCTTGCGTTGACTTATTTGTGTCAAGAGTCATTCCGATATGCGATTAGAGTGTTAGTACAAAGCATTACTCGAGTTAGTGACGTAAGCGTATTAGGGAAATTTATTTTCTCGTTCTATTTGGGGGGGGGCAGTAGATTTTATGAAAAGAAAAAGGAATGTTTGAACAAATATTAGAACAAGGTAATATAGGCAGGTTGTTTTTATAAAAATAAATAAGTTCCTGCTAGAGGATGGGTTATGACAAATACTGATAAAAAAATGATTACGTTAAGGTACCTTGCAGGGTCCGGGATGTTAATGCTGGGTGTGCTTGGGTTTTATTTAGGTGGGCTATGGACTTGGCTTGGAACCGCCGGGTTTATTTTATTGGTTGTACTGGATGTTGCCTTGCCTAGAAATGAAGCCTTAGCCGAAGTTGAATCAGGCGGTTTTCAACACGCGGTACTTTATTTTCAGTTACCACTGATAGTTGCTTTATGGCTGATGTTTGCTGAGATGCTAAGTATGGGCTCTGGCAGCCTGCTTGAAATAAGCGGGGCTATCTTCTCTATCTCTTTCTTAAGTGCGTTAGGGGGCTTGCCTCCGTCTCATGAGTTGATGCATCGCTATGGCTGGTTTGACCGGTTTTATTGCACGCTTTATTTAACGGTATTTTTATTACCGATGAACGATTTGGGGCATGTAAAAGGCCATCACCTGAATGTGGCGACATCTAAGGATAGTGATACACCGCGTAGAGGTGAGTGGGTTTACACGTTTGCTTTTCGGTCGCTTTGGGGTCAGTTAATGGAGTCGATCACTATTGAGAAAAGTCGCCTGCAAAAAAACAAAAAGTCGCTATGGTCGTTAGGTGGCCGGTTCTTGCAATCGTTAATTTTAAGCGCTATTTGGCTATCTATCTGGTTTTCAATTGCTGGAATTGGGGCGCTGCCGGTGTATGTTTTAACAATGGTTGTTTTATATTTAGTGCTAGGTGGCTTTAATTATACTCAGCATTACGGTTTAATTCGATTGATTGGTGAGACAATTGAAACAAGACACTCATGGAATCAATTAAAGCCACTCAGTCGGGCGCTTTCATTTGAGATTTCAAACCACTCTGAGCATCATTTAAAATCGACGCGTTTTTATACTGATCTAAACTCATACCCAGATGCGCCGCAACTACCCAGTATTGCTTTGTGTTTTGTTTGCGCATTTATTCCCCCTCTATGGGAGAAAGAGATTGTTAGGCCGCAGTTAGCTATTTGGGATGAAACGATGGCTAGCGAAGCAGAGCGAAAGCTCGCTTATGAGGTGAATATAAAGGCCGGTTGGGTTTAAACTTGATGTAGCATTGATTTGCGCAAAGATTATTTATTCGTTACTTTGTTGTAATAAAGTAACAGTATCCGTTTTATAACAAGGGATTATCGAGTTGAGGTTTATTGAGCGCTGTTGCTGTTTTTGGATAAAAGCCAAATAAACTGTGAATATTGTAGTAAATATTCACAGTTTATTTGTTATAGTGCGCGGATGAAGCGATTTGATACGAACTTATCTGAAGAACAGATAAAAAAGGGCATCTTAAGTGCCGCTGATAAGCGTTTTAGAGCGTTTGGATATAAAAAAACAACGATGTCTGAAATTGCGCAAGATTTAGGCATGTCAACCTCAAACCTATACCGCTATTTTCCCAGTAAGGTCAGTATTGCTGAGGCGTTTGCCTTGCATTGCTTTGCAGAAAAAGAGGAAGGCCTTCGATTGTTACTTGAGCAGCCATTGGACAATGCCATAGATGGCTTGATTGCATATGCAAATGGGCTTTTGCATTATAACTTTGAGCAGTTAAATAACTACCCGGCTATTAATGACATGATTATGGCCTTATGTGAAACGAGTTCAGAAGTGGTTGATAAAAAAATGGACGGTGAATTATCGATCCTTAAGATTATTTTGGAAAAAGGTCAGGCGCAACAGTGTTGGGCAATAGAGAACATAGAAGAAACTGGCTTGGCGATTATGGCCTCTTGGGTAATGTTTAGTACACCCACCTTTATGCATCATCAAACACTAGAGCAACTAGAGGAGCGCCTGAGCAGTGTGCTCAATTTAATTATTATAGGTTTAAAGGTAAGGGCCTAATCATGCATCGTTTAGAAACGAATTTTAGTGAATGGGTTATACGTTACCGTGTAGCGATTATAGTGTTAAGCGTGTTAGTGGTTGCTGTCTCTGGGCTTGGTGTTAAATACCTAGGTTTTACGCCGGATTATAGAGTTTATTTTAGAGACGATAGTCCGCATCTGATGGCGTTTAACCAGAATGAAGCGACGTATGCTAAGTCAGATAATGTCTTTATTCTTATTGCGCCTGAAACAGGCGATGTTTTCCAGAAGGAAATGTTAACCCTTGTTGAGGATATAACGGAAGAGGCGTGGCAAATTCCATATTCACTCAGAGTTGATTCAATTCAGAACTTTCAAAATACGTATGCAGAAGAGGATGACCTCATTGTTGAGGACTTGTATGCAGAGGCCAGCTCTTTAGAAGAAGAGGATATTCAGCGGGTTAAATCGGTGGCGCTTAGCGACCCCCTTCTTTATAAGAGAATTATTTCAAAAGATGGTGGCGCAACGGCTGTTAATGTGACGATTGAGTTCCCTGACGTTGAGCCTGAAGGAGAATTGCGTGAAGTGGTAGCCCATGCGCGTGAATTGGTGAAGAGGTATCAGGAAAAATACCCGTCAGTTAATTTTTATATAACTGGTATGGCATTTATGAATAATGCCTTCGTTGAATCTGGCCAAGGGGACGGGGAAACGCTTTTTCCAATCAGTTTTGTGGTGATGGTTTTATTTCTGACTATATTGTTACGCAGTTTCAGTGCGGTGTTCGGGGTGACCTTAGTTATTTTCATGTCGACGTTAGTTGCTTTTGGTTTAGGTGGCTATGCTGGGGTTCTGCTGGCACCAGCCTCGGTCGCATCTGGGCAAATGATTATGGTGTTGGCAGTGGCTAATAGTGTGCATATGCTGGTCACCTTTATTTTTGATTTGCAACATAATGTGGCGAAAACAGAGGCGTTAAAAGAAAGCTTGCGGATTAATTTAGCGCCCATTTTCTTAACCAGTGTGACTACGATGATTGGCTTTTTGGGGATGAACTTCAATGAATCAGCACCGTATCGAGACTTGGGTAATTTGGTGGCGGTTGGTGTATTTGCATCGATGGTCTTTTCGCTGACGTTTTTGCCAGCCATCATGAGCTTTTTACCGGTACGAATTAAGCAAGGGGAGGATTCAGCTGTCCCTTACTTAGAAAAGTTTTCAAGGTTTTCTATTAAGTTCCATCGCCCATTATTGCTGTTGATGTGTGTAGTGGCCATTCTGTCAGCAGCAGCCATACCGCTGAATACATCGGAAGAGCACTTCACTACGTATTTTGACCATAGCGTACAATTTCGCGTAGATTCGGATGCAACTCTAGATATTATGGGCGGTACGTTTCAGCTGACCTACTCGCTACCTGGCAACGGAAAGGGCGGAGTGAGTGAGCCAGAATATCTTAATAATTTAAAAGCATTTGCTGATTGGTATCGAGAGCAACCAGAGACAATTAATGTGTTTGTTTTTACCGATACCATGTTGCGACTTAATAAAAACATGCACGGGGATGACCCTGCTTGGCAAAAGTTACCAGAAAGCCGTGATTTGGCTGCGCAGTATACGCTGCTGTATGAGATGTCGTTACCCTATGGTCTGGATTTGAACAACCAGGTTAATGTGGATAAGTCAGCAACGCGGATGGTCGCGACCGTCAGGGATATGACCAATAACGAACTGATGGCGCTTGAGGAAAGAGCGCAGGCTTGGCTAAAAGCAAATGTTCCCAGCACAATGACAACCATTGGTACTGGCACCTTGATGATGTTTTCACATTTGGCTGATACCAATACCACCAGCATGATTGTCGGATCTGTACTGGCACTGATCCTTATCTCAGGTATTTTAATGGTGGCTTTGCGCTCGGTTAAAATGGGCCTGTTAAGCTTGGTGACTAATATATTACCCGCAGGGGTTGGTTTTGGTCTTTGGGGTGTGCTCAGCGGTGAAGTTCATATGGGTTTATCAGTTGTTGTCAGTATGACGTTGGGTATTGTGGTGGATGACTCGGTGCATTTCTTAAGTAAATACTTACGTGCCAAACGCGAAAAAGGCTATTCAACAGAAGAGTCCATTACATACGCCTTTACTCATGTCGGTAAAGCATTAGGAATTAGTACACTCGTTTTAATAGCTGGTTTTGGTGTGCTAATGGCATCGCACTTTGCGATGACCACTGATATGGCGCTGTTAACGGTATGGATTATTCTCGCCGCCCTAGCCGCTAACTTTTTATTCTTACCGGGTCTATTGCTAAAGTTTGATAAAAACAAAGCGAAGGTGTTGGAGCAAGACGCTTAATGGAAGTGCTTGAGTTGTTAATGTATAGGTTAGAGAGAAACCGATAGATGGATCGTTTAGAAGGTTATTTTAGTCAGTGGGTTATTAAGTACCGTGCATGGATTATTGCCGTTAGCCTGTTAGTGTTGCTAGCGGCTGGCAATGGTGTGCAGTATCTAGGGTTTGATAATGATTACCGTGCCTTTTTTACCGATGATAACCCTGAATTATTGGCCTACGATAAAGTTGAAAATACGTATACAAAGTCAGATAACGTATTTATTTTAATTGAGCCAAAAACAGGCGATGTTTTTCAGCCGGAGGTGCTCAAGCTGGCCGAAGAGCTGACAACATCTGCATGGCAAATTCCACATTCTAGGCGTGTGGATTCGCTGCAGAACTTCCAGAATACCTATGCAGAAGAAGACGATCTGGTCGTTGAAAGCTTATATGAAGAAGCCGAAGACTTACTGGCTGCGGATATCGAAAGAGTTAAACAGGTGGGTTTATCAGACCCGTTACTACTGAAGAGGTTGGTGTCTGCTGATGGGCGTGTTACGGCATTGAACATTACCATTGAGTACCCAAAAGTTGACGCGGATAAAGAGTTAAACGAAGTCGTGTCTAGCACACGTGACATGGTGGCTAAGTTTGAGAAGGCTTACCCAAATGTTAATTTTTATATAACCGGCATAGCCTTTTTAAATAACGCATTTGTTGAAGCGGGGGAGAGCGACTTATCCTTGTTAGTACCGGTGAGTTTGCTCTTGATGGTTATCATCATGTTTGTTTTATTGCGCAGCATGAGTGCAGTCATAGGGATTACATTGATCGTTGTTTTTTCAGATGTTATTGCCTTAGGTTTGGGCGGTTATGCAGGGGTGAAATTAACACCCGCTTCTATTTCATCAGCACAAATGATAATGGTCTTAGCGGTCGCCAATAGTGTTCACTTATTGGTTACTTTTATGTATGGCTTGCAGCATAAAGTTCCAAAACAAGAGGCTCTGCTTGAGAGTATACGGATTAACTTGCAACCTATATTTTTGACAAGTGCAACCACGATGATCGGTTTTTTATGCATGAATTTTAGTGAATCTCCGCCCTTTAATGATTTAGGCAACTTAGTGGCAGTGGGTGTGTTTGTTTCCTTTTGCTTATCATTAACATTTTTACCGGCGATGATGAGTTATTTACCTGTCCGTGTGAAAGTGGGTGAAGATGTTTCTGTGGAACGTTTAGCGTCTTTTTCTAAGTTTGTTATTCGTTATCAAAATATTATATTGTTATTGTCAGCAGTAGTTGTTTTCGTTTCAGGCTATGCAGTTACGTTAAATAAACCAGAAGAGCAGTTTCTTAAATATTTTGATGAGTCAGTAGAGTTCAGGGGGGATTCTGATTTTGCTAACCAATCAGTCGGTGGTCTATTTCAAATATCGTTCTCTTTACCGGCTGAAGGTAAGGGCGGTATCAGTGATCCGCAATACCTAGAGCATTTAGCTCTTTTTGCCCAGTGGCTTAAAGAACAGCCAGAAATCATTAATACGTATGTTTTAAGCGACACCTTACGACGACTGAATAAAAATATGCATGGGGATGACCCCACTTGGTATAAGTTGCCAGAGAGTAGAGAGTTGGCTGCGCAGTATTTGCTGCTATATGAAATGTCATTGCCCTATGGTTTGGATTTAAATAATCAAGTTAACATTGATAAGTCAGCAACTCTTTTGGTAGCAGGTGTTGAAGAGATGAGTAATGTTGAGCTGCTGGATTTTGAGCAGCGCGTGCAGTTATGGATGAAGGACCATTTGCCAGCGAGTATGCAAACAGAAGGTTCAGGAACGATGTTGATATTTGCTCATCTGACAGAAAAAAACATCAAAAGCATGCTAATTGGCTCAGTGTTAGCGTTGGTGCTGATATCAATCATTCTTGTGTTTGCACTGCGTTCGATCAAGATAGGTCTTTTAAGCCTTGTGCCAAATTTGATACCCGTCATTATTGGCTTTGGCCTTTGGGGAGCATTGTATGTTGAGGTTAATATGGCTTTGGCATCGGTCGTGAGTATGACATTGGGTATTGTGGTAGATGATACGGTGCACTTTTTAAGCAAGTATTTACGTGCGAAACGTGAAAAGGGCTATAGCACTGAAGAATCGATTACCTATGCGTTTACCCATGTTGGTAAAGCGTTAACCATTAGTACATTAATCCTCAGTGCGGGCTTTGGTGTTTTAATGATGTCACCTTTTGCGCTTAATTCAGATATGGCTAGGTTAACAACATGGATTATTGTGATTGCGTTAGTGGTGGACTTGCTGTTGTTACCTATTTTATTACTCAAACTAGATAAGGAAAAAACATGAAAAAATTAGTCAGTTTATTGGTGCTTTTGTTGCCGTTAATGGCCAGCGCGCAAACGCCGGAAGAAAAGGGCATGGAAATAGCGGTGGAAGGTGATAAGAGGGATGCTGGTTTTGGCGATATGTCGTCAGATATGGTGATGACACTGAAGAATGCAAATGGGGATGTCAGTGTTAGAAAAATGCGATCTAAAAACCTTGAGGTAGAAGGGGACGGCGATAAGGGCTTAACTATTTTTGATGAGCCGGCTGATATTAAGGGCACCGCTTTTTTATCCTTCACACATATTTTAGATGCAGACGATCAGTGGTTGTATTTGCCGGCTTTAAAACGAGTAAAGCGTATTTCATCTAAAAATAAATCAGGCCCATTTATGGGCAGTGAATTTGCCTTTGAAGACTTATCATCTCGTGAGGTGGCAAAGTTCACCTATTTGTACTTACGCGATGAAGCCATTAATGGTGAAGATGTGTTTGTTGTTGAATCTAAGCCTAATTATAAATATTCAGGGTATACGCGTTTAATTGCTTGGATTAGTAAAGAAAAGTATCAACCTTTGAAGATTGAATATTATGACCGTAAAAACACCTTGTTAAAAACGACGACAGCAACCGGCTATCAGCAGTACATGGATAAATATTGGCGGCCTGATTCATTAAACATGGTGAACCATCAAACAAAAAAAGAAACCCGCTTGGATTTTTCAAACTACGAGTTTCAAAAAGGTTTGTCTGAACGTGACTTTAATAAAAGCAGCTTAAAACGAGCGCGCTAACTACTGGATACCAGTCAATGAGCTTTAAAAAAGCAATGGTGGGCGGGCTGTTAGTAGGCGGGGTGGCTTTTCTATCTTCTGGTTTCGCAAGCGAGTGGTCTGGGTATGTAGCGGGGGAGTATCGCTATTTCACACAATCAGCTCTAGATCAGCAGCAGTTTAACGGCGGAAGCGTTTCGTTTTCAGCCGCGCCGGAGTTTTATCACAGTTGGAATGATGGCGATGATGCTTTTATTTTTAGCTCATTTTTTCGTTGGGATGAGCAAGACCCTCAGCGCACGCATACAGATTTGCGTGAGCTGATGTGGATTCATGCCGAGCGAGACTGGGAGTTGCGTTTAGGCGTTGGCAAAGTGTTTTGGGGGGTGACCGAATCTCAGCACTTAGTGGATATTATTAATCAGTCAGATACGGTTGAAAACTTTGATGGTGAAGATAAGCTTGGGCAAACCATGCTTAACTTATCGCTTATTAAAGACTGGGGAACTGTCGATTTGTTTGTACTGCCTGGCTTTAGGGAGCGAACTTTTTCGGGCAAAGAAGGGCGCTTTCGCCCAACACCGGCAATAGATGATCACACCGCATATCAATCTGCCTCTAAGGATAAGCATGTAGATTATGCACTGCGTTGGAGTCAAACGTTTGATGATTGGGATGTTGGGGTCTCCCACTTTTATGGCACGAGCCGTGAGCCAAGAATTATTCCTACACCGACCTTAGGTGGTATTGCGTTGATACCTTTTTATGACATTATTAATCAAACCGGCCTAGACGTACAAGCAACGCTCGATGAGTGGCTCTGGAAGGTTGAAGTGATACACCGAAGTGGGCAGGGTGAAACATTTAACGCATTTACAGGCGGTTTTGAATATACCTTCGTGGGTGTCATGGAGTCTGGGGCTGATTTTGGCCTGATAGCGGAATATTTGTACGATGATCGTGGTGCTGATGTTGCTTTTGATAATGATATTTTTGTGGGTGGTCGTTTAGCAATGAATGACGCGGCGTCAAGTGAGCTACTGTTTGGTGTTATTGCGGATGTTGACCAGAGTACTCGCTTCTACAGCCTTGAGGGAAGTCGGCGTGTTGGTGCTAGTTGGGTATTAAGCGTAGAAGCGCGTTTCATATCAGCTGCTAGCAATGTTGCTCTTGCACCTTTTCGCCACGATGATGTTGTTCAACTAGAGTTGGCACGCCACTTTTAATCAACCCTTGCTGCAGATTATTAATTGATAGCCGTTTTTTATTAAAAGGCGGTTGTTAACAGTTTGCACCAAAATAGGTTGATGAATGATCAGCTTTGATGCAGAATCAGAAATTCGACCAATAAAAAAAATAGGTTTCGCATGAAATTAATTACAGCCATTATTAAACCATTTAAGCTTGAAGATGTGCGTGAAGCACTCTCAGATGCTGGTATTGAAGGTATCACGGTTACTGAGGTTAAGGGGTTTGGGCGTCAGCGCGGCCATACAGAGTTGTACCGAGGTGCTGAATACGTGGTTGATTTTTTACCTAAGGTTAAGCTAGAAATTGCAGTGGCAGAGGATCAGTTAGACACTGCAATAGAAGCGATAATTAAAGCGGCAAATACTGGAAAAATTGGTGACGGTAAGGTTTTTGTAACGACTTTAGAAAAAGTGATTCGAATTCGTACCGGTGAAACAGGAACAGAGGCACTGTAAATGAAGCTAATTAATAGTGTTTTAACGTTAAGTTTGCTGTTGTTACCAAGTTTGGCGTTGGCCGAGGAACTAAATGGCGCGAATACAGCGTGGATTCTAACGTCTACGGCACTGGTGCTTTTTATGACGATTCCTGGTCTGGCTATGTTTTATGCAGGCTTGGTGCGTAGTAAAAATGTCTTGTCCGTGTTTATGCAGTGCTTTGCTATTACTTGCGTGGCGTCAGTCTTATGGTTTGTCATCGGTTATAGCCTTGCGTTTGGAGAAGGTAATGCATGGATTGGTGATTTATCAAAAATGATGTTTTCTGGCATTGATCGGGAGACACTATCTGGCGACATTCCGGAAGCTTTATTTGCCATGTTCCAGATGACGTTTGCAGTGATTACGCCGGCTCTTATTCTTGGCGCATTTGCCGAAAGAATGAAGTTTTCTGCGATGCTTCTGTTTAGCGCCATTTGGCTTATTGTCGTGTACGTGCCGGTAACCCATTGGGTGTGGGGTGGTGGCTGGTTAGCTGAAATGGGCGTGTATGATTTTGCCGGCGGTATTGTTGTACATATTACCGCAGGTGTAGCGGCGCTAGTGGCGGCGCTTGTTATCGGCCCAAGAAAAGGGTTTCCCACAACAGCTATGCCGCCTCATAATTTGACCATGACGATCACCGGAGCTGGCATGCTATGGGTTGGCTGGTTTGGGTTTAATGGTGGTAGCGCTTTAGCTGCAAACGGTGATGCTGCGATGGCTATAGTCGTTACCCATATTTCAGCATCAATGGGCGCCTTTACCTGGATGGTTATTGAGTGGAAAAAATTTGGTAAGCCAAGTGCCTTGGGTGCAGTAACAGGTATGGTTGCCGGGCTAGGTACCATTACACCGGCCTCTGGTTTTGTTGGGCCAGGTGGTGCGTTGATCCTAGGTCTTTTGGCGGGTTTTGTTTGCTTTAATGCGACTCAATATATTAAACGAGTTTTGAAAATTGATGACTCGTTAGACGTGTTCCCCGTGCATGGTGTCGGCGGTATATTAGGCTCTTTAATCGTTGCTGTGTTTGCCTCAACTCAATTGGGGGTATTTAGTGGTTACGGTTTTGCTGATGGTATTACGACGATGAAAGGACAGTTATCCGTACAAGCAGTTGGTGTGGGGTCAACCATAGCGTTTACTGCCGTTGCAACGTACGTTATTTTGAAATTGGTTGGTGCGTTAACGGGTGGTTTACGTGTTGTAGATGAAGACGAAGTTCAAGGTTTGGATATTACGTCTCACGAAGAAACGGGCTATAACTTGTAACTAACCTTAAATTAGGTAAAGAAGCCCGGCTTAGCCGGGTTTTTTTATGCCAGAACACTGCGAAAAAATGAGGTGTTGAGTAGCAAAAGTAGGCTAATTTACGCACGGTAATTTTTAATGAAGTGTTGAACAATGAATTTGACAAAGATTAATAATAGATGGCGGTCTATTCATTAGATTAAATTCAGTGATATAATAACGAGTTCATTCAAACGAATTCTTTTTCGGCATAAGCCTGCGCTTTTTGTTTGGATAATACCCTTTAACTTAAACAATTGTAGACTTATGACTGACTTAGCCAAATATAGAAACATCGGTATTTTCGCCCACGTGGATGCAGGTAAAACCACGACCACAGAACGTATCTTAAAATTAACCGGTAAAATCCACAAAACAGGTGAGGTTCACGATGGTGAAGCGACAACCGATTTTATGGAACAAGAAGCTGAGCGTGGAATAACGATTCAGTCTGCTGCGACATCTTGCGAGTGGAACGGTCACCGCATGAACATTATCGACACACCGGGACACGTTGATTTCACTATCGAAGTGTATCGTTCATTAAAAGTACTAGATGGTGGTGTGGGTGTTTTCTGTGGTTCTGGTGGTGTTGAACCTCAGTCAGAAACAAACTGGCGTTATGCGAATGAATCGGAAGTAGCGCGTGTTATTTTTGTAAACAAGCTAGATCGTATGGGCGCTGATTTCTACCGTGTTGTTGATCAAGTTGAAAATGTATTGGATGCTAATCCATTAGTCATGGTGCTACCAATTGGTATTGAAGATGACTTTACGGGTGTTGTTGATTTATTAACACGTAAAGCATACGTTTGGGATGATTCTGGTCAGCCTGAAAACTACACAGTGAGTGAGCCTCCAGCTGACATGGTTGATAAGGTTGAAGAATACCGTGAAAAGCTTATTGAAATGGCGGTTGAGCAAGACGATGACTTGATGGAAGCATACCTTGAAGGTGAAGAGCCTTCTATGGACGATATCAAACGTTGTATTCGTAAAGGAACCATCGCACTTGATTTCTTCCCAACATACTGTGGTTCTGCCTTTAAAAACAAAGGTATTCAATTAGTATTAGATGCAGTTGTAGACTTCTTGCCAAACCCAACAGAAGTGAAACCTCAACCAGAAACGGATGACGAAGGTAATGAGACCGGTAAGTTTGCGATTGTTGATCCAGCAGGCCCATTACGTGCGTTAGCGTTTAAAATCATGGATGACCGTTTCGGCGCATTGACGTTTATTCGAGTTTACTCAGGCGTGATGAATAAAGGCGATACTGTTCTAAACACATTCACTGGTAAAACAGAACGTATTGGTCGATTGGTGGAAATGCACGCCGATGAACGGATTGAACTAGAAGGTGCGACAGCGGGTGATATTGTTGCTGTTGTAGGCATGAAAGATGTGCAAACAGGCCACACATTATGTGACCCTAAAAATCCAGCAACCTTAGAACCAATGGTATTCCCAGATCCAGTTATCTCTATTGCGGTATCACCGAAAGATAAAGGTGGTTCAGAAAAAATGGGTATCGCGATTGGTAAAATGATTAAAGAAGATCCATCGTTCCGCGTTGAAACTGACGAAGACAGTGGTGAAACCATTCTTAAAGGGATGGGTGAGCTTCATTTAGATATCAAAATTGATATTCTTAAGCGAACACATGGCGTTGACGTTAGTGTGGGTAAACCACAAGTGGCGTATCGTGAAACGATTACTAAACGCTTAGAAGACAGCTACACACATAAGAAACAATCAGGTGGTTCAGGCCAGTTTGGTAAAATTGATTATGTTCTTGAGCCAGCTGAAACAGGCGAAGGCTTTAGTTTTGAATCAAAAGTAACCGGTGGTAATGTTCCTCGCGAATACTGGCCAGCTGTTGAAAAAGGCTTCTCAAAGCAAATGGCAAAAGGTGTTTTAGCGGGCTACCCTTGTGTAGACGTTAAAGTAACCTTGATGGATGGTGGTTTCCATGCAGTGGATTCATCAGCTGTTGCATTTGAATTGGCAGCGAATGGTGCATATCGTCAATCTATGCCTAAAGCGGGCGCACAGTTAATGGAGCCGATCATGAAAGTGGATGTATTCACTCCAGATGATCACGTGGGTGATGTTATTGGTGACCTTAACCGTCGACGTGGCATGATTAAGTCTCAAGATGCTGGCGCAACAGGTGTGCGTATTAAAGCGGAAGTACCACTAAGCGAAATGTTTGGTTACATTGGTGACTTACGTACGATGACATCAGGCCGTGGTCAATTCTCTATGGAGTTTGTTCACTACATGCCTTGTCCTAGAAACGTGGCTGAAGAAGTGATTAAAGAAGCCAAAGAACGTGAAGCTAATAAATAAGTTAGTACGCGGTAAATAATAAAAGGGCTGGTTTTTACCAGCCCTTTTTTATGCAACGCTATAAAATAAACGTATGAATATAGTAATTATCGCAGCCCTTTGGCCAGAACCTACGTCGTCTGCAGCGGGGCGACGAATGATGGATTTACTGAAACAGTTTCATGCACAAGGCTGGTCCATTACCTATGCCTGCACAGCAGTGATGTCTGAGCATTGCTACCCGCTTGAATCTCTCAATATTAAACGACAAAGCATTGCGGTTAATGACGCTACATTTGATGCATTTATCAGCAATTTATCGCCAGATATGGTTCTTTATGATCGCTTCATGGTAGAAGAACAATTCTCCTGGCGGGTAGAAAAGCATTGCCCAACAGCGATGTCGATGCTGGAAACATCAGATCTGCACTGTTTGCGTAATGCACGTGAGATAGCATTAAAAAAAGCTAGAGAGTTTAGCAGCGCCGATTTAATGAGCGATGTTGCTTATCGAGAGGTTGCGAGTATTTTGCGTACAGACCTAACATTAATCATCTCAAGCTATGAGATGGCGTTATTGAGCTCGGTATTTAAAGTGGATGAGTCATTGATTCATTACCACCCCTTTATTGTAGATACTAAAGAGGCTCAGAAGAAGGCTAGCAATTGGCCTGACTATGAAGAGCGGCATGGTTTTATGTGCATTGGTAATTTTAAACATGCGCCAAATTGGGATTCTGTGCAGTATTTAAAGCAGGAAATATGGCCGCGTATTAGGCAGCAGTTACCGACAGCAGAATTATTTGTCTATGGTGCCTACCCACCACCTAAAGCGTTTCAGTTGAATAAAGAAAAGGACGGGTTTTATATAAAAGGCCGTGCTGATGATGTTAAAACGGTTATGCAGAGCGCGCGGGTTTGTTTAGCGCCTTTACGTTTTGGTGCTGGTCTAAAAGGTAAATTATTAGAAGCGATGGAATATGGGACACCTAGCGTTACATCGTTGGTAGGGGCTGAGGCGATGCATGGAGATTTGCCATGGAACGGTTATATTGAGGATGAGCCACAAGCATTTGCCGACTTAGCAGTGAAGCTATATACAAATAAGACAACGTGGAAAACATGCCAATCGCAAGGCATGGACATATTGCAGCAGTGTTATTCATCAATACAGTTTATGCAGCCGCTAATAGATAGGATTTTATCTGTTCAAGAGCAGTTAGTTGCCCATCGCCAGCAAAATTTTCAAGGTGCTATGCTGAAACACCATATGCTGAAAAGTACAAAATATATGTCACTCTGGATAGAAGAGAAAAATAAGAGAAAAGAATAATAATGGCAAAAATTATGGTGATGGGTTGTGGTGATGTAGGAATGGGGCTAGCTAACAGACTAGTGGCGAATGGACATGAAGTAAAAGGGGTGAGAAGAACCCTGCAGACGCAGCCATCAGCGATAGATTTTATACAGGCGGATGTAACGAAAGCAGAGCAAGTTGAGGCGTTAGACTTAAATGTTGATTGCATCGTTTATATTCTCTCTCCTAAAGGTCGTGATATAGCCGCTTACAAAGCTGTTTTTGAGATAGGGGTTGATCACCTACTGAATACATTAAAGCGACAACAAGCAGCCATGCCGATAATGTTTATATCATCCACAAGAGTGTATGCTCAGCAACAAGGGGAGTGGGTGAATGAAAATTCACCAACAGAACCTGCAGATGAAAGAGGGCAAATATTATTGCAAGCCGAGGCTAAGTTCTTAGCATTCAATGAGCTCACAACTGTGATTAGATTCTCTGGCATTTATGGGCGCTCAAACTTTTTTATTAATCAGCTGAAAAAAGGCGCAGAGATTCAAAAAGAACCGCCCTATTACACAAATCGAATTCATCGGGAAGACTGTATCGGCGTGCTTGAATTTCTGATAATTAAACAGTTGAGTGGTGAACGCCTAGATCGTATTTATATAGCATCTGACCATGATCCAGCAGAAAAATGGGATGTGGCAAACCATATAACCAATAAACTAGGTTTAGCACCTTGTGCTGCGTTGATGCTTAGCAATAATGCTGATCGTAATAAGCGAATAGAAAGTCGGCAATTAACCGAGGCCGGCTACCAGTTTAAGTATGAGACTTATAAACAAGGGTATGAGGCTGTGATAAATGAAGAACGCTAAATCAATCGTTATTTTAACGGGGGCGGGCGTGTCGGCAGAGTCGGGCATCAAAACATTTCGAGCTAGTGACGGGCTTTGGGAAGAACATAGAATAGAAGATGTGGCTACGCCTGAGGGGTTTGAAAGAGACCCGGTATTAGTTCATCGTTTCTACAATACGCGTCGGGAACAGTTATTAAGTGAAGCAATTAAACCAAACAAGGCACATTTTGCATTAGCTAAATTTGAGAAAAATGATGATGTTTCTGTATTAGTGGTAACGCAGAATATAGATAACTTACATGAACGGGCGGGAACAAAAAATATTATCCATATGCACGGTGAGTTACTGAAATGTTTTTGTAAGCAAAGCCAAAAACGCTTTACAGTTCATGAAAATTTAAATGAAGATTCAGTGTGCGAATGCTGTAGGCAGCAAAATAATTTACGCCCAGATATTGTTTGGTTTGGCGAAATGCCCTATCAAATGGATGAGATTGACACCGCTATTAGCGAATGTGATTTGTTTATTTCAATAGGGACGTCTGGAAACGTATATCCTGCAGCGGGGTTTGTACAAATGGCTAATCAAGCTGGGGCACATACGGTGGAGTTAAACCTTGAGCCATCTCAAGTTGAATCAGAGTTCAAGGAAAAAATTTACGGCCCAGCAAGTAAAGTCGTTGCCAGCTATTTAGATCAGATAGGCTAATTTTTCTGCTGGTTATGGGGTGTCGCTTCAGGGTAGGGTTGTAATTCATTTAAAGGAATAGACAGACCATTTGGCATCACAATTCGAGCATGTTTCCGATGTAGGCTTCTAGGGTCTGATAGACCACAAGAGTGAGCAATAGTCGTAATTTCCTTCACTAGGTTTTTTTGATAATGAGCAACACGGTTTGCTTTATTAGTGGGGTCTAAACCGCGCTGAAGATCGGCATCGTGAGTGGTAATACCCGTTGGACAGGTGTTTTTATTACATTTAAACGCCTGTACACAGCCAAGAGCCAGCATAAAACCGCGTGCTGAGGTGATAAAGTCAGCGCCCGCACATAAGGCCCAAGCAACTTCTGTTGGGTTAATACGTTTGCCGGAGGCGATAATGCGAATACGTTCACGAAGGCCATATTTAAGCAGGACATTTTCGACCGCAGGCAATGCCTCGGTCAGCGTGAGCCCGACATTGTCAATCAATGACATTGGTGCCGCACCGGTTCCAGCATCACCACCATCGATGGTAATAAAATCGGGAGCGGACTCTTCGCCTCGTGTGCAAATGAGCTCACAAAATTCCTCAAGCCATTGCCATGAACTGATGACAGTTTTAAAGCCAACTGGTTTGCCAGTGACGGAGCGAACACGAGAAATTAAGTCCAATAATTCAGACGGTGAGTTAACATCAATGTGGCGATTGGGACTAATAGAGTCTACACCAGCTGGAATACCTCTGATGTCTGCAATTTCTTTTGTTACTTTTATGCCGGGTAAAATACCACCTTTTCCAGGTTTAGCGCCTTGGCTGAGTTTAATTTCGAACATTTTAACTTGATGATGCTGGGCAACAGACTTGAGCTTCTCATCGCTTAACTGCCCTTGCTCATCGCGCACCCCATATTTAGCCGTACCAATTTGAAAAACAAGGTCACAATCGCCTTCTAAGTGATAAGGTGAAAGGCCGCCTTCGCCCGTGTTATACCAACAGCCAGCTTTTTTAGCGCCATGTGACAGGGCCTGTACGGCAGGCTTGGAGATGGCACCAAAACTCATCCCAGATATATTAAAAATTGATGAGGTTGAATAGGGCTGATCACAATAAGGCCCAATAAGGACAGGTTCTAAAGCCGAGTTGTCTTGTTCAAGTTTAGGGAACGGGCAATTAACGAAAATAATAGCGCCAGGCTGTCGTAGGTCTTTAGTTGAACCAAACGCAACGGTTGAATCTAAATTTTTTGCGGCTCGGTAGACCCAGCTTCGTTGAGCACGGTTAAAAGGCAGCTCCTCTCGATCCATGGCAAAGAAATATTGCCGAAGAAACTCTCCTGCTTTTTCAAATAAAAACCTAAACCGACCAATGAGTGGGTAGTTTCTTAAAATAGTAGATTTTTTTTGGCAGCGGTCTTTTACATAAAGAATAAGCGAAAGTATAAGGAATGAAGTAAGTGCAAAGATAAAGACAGCACTTAAGAAATCAAGGGACCTCGATAAATAAAGCGCAACATCCATAGAAAATAAACTATCCATCATTAATATCCTTTAAAAAGTTTTTGCTAGCCAGAAGTCTATGTTTAAATGCTTCTTAGCCCCGTTTATAAATTAAGCCCTTTCTGTTTCTTTAGTTATACCGTTCAACGACTGCCGGTGACGCAACCAAGCGCTGGCACCAGCACCCGTAAGAATACACCAAACGGCAAACAGTGCACCCGGTAAAGCCGTTTCTGGTGAAAAATGTTTAAGAGCAAGCGCAACACCTAAGCCCGCATTCTGCATACCAATTTCTATCGCGAGCGTTAAGCGGTAGGAGGCATTGAGCTGAGAAAATTTTGCCACACTCCAGCCGAACAAATAACCAAGCGCATTGACAGAAATGACCACTAGGAAAAGTGCAGGGGTAATGCTGTTCAAACGATCATGGTTCGCAGCTACTGCATAGGCGCAGATGATAACAATGGCCAGTGAGGCCACTGAGGGTGCGCATTCAATAAGAGGTTTTGCATGGCTACCTAGGGCCTTTCTCGTCAGCATGCCAAGGGTCAGCGGCAATAGAACCGTTAGTAAAATGGTTTGCATCATTGGCCAAAAAGGAATGGGTAGGTAGGCGCCACCCAACCATTCAACTAATAAAGGTGTTAATGCAGGGGATAAGAAAGTAGCGACTGTGGTGAGGGTGACAGAGAAAGCGACAGCCCCTCCGGCCAAAAAAACAATAACATTGCTGGCCATTGCACCGGGTGCGCAACCCACAATAATAACACCTAAGGCTATCTCTGGTGGTAAACCAGCCAACCAAGCGGCGGCAGCGCCGAGCAGAGGCATAATGCTGTATTGGCTTAAAACACCAATAAAAATAGGTTTGGGTGTTTTAAGTGTCGTTTTTAATTCATCGGGTTTTAATACAACACCCAAGGCAAACATAGAGGCCGAAAATAGCCAGAGGAAGTAGCTTTTAAAGACTAAAAAAATAGCCGGTTGATAAAATGCGATTAAGGCACAAATTAACGTCAGTGGCGCCATGCCACGTGAAATGAGATTGAGTAGTTTCATGGGCTTAAGGATAAAGTGTTTGTTAGCAAATAACACAGGTATTTAGAGATAAAAAATACAGCATAGGGATGAAAGAAATGCTATGCAAGATAGAGTCTTGCTGAAATGACGCGTGCTATTAAGGTTGACTTGCATGTTCAAAGTGTAATCTAGTTAGTACGCGCTTTAGTTTTAAGTTTTTTGATAAGCAAGGCGAGTGCATTTATGAGAGCAAATTTAATTGCAGTCGCTGTAAGACTCCATTGCGACCGCCCGATAAAAAGCTAAGCGACTATTGTTGCCGTTATTGTTTGAGCCCTTCGTTGAGTAACGGTGGGCTAACGGGGTGTTGGGATTGACCCAATGCCCTACCTATGCAAGCTGTTTGATTCACTAGAAGAGGTAGGTTATAAGCTGTCATCAGGTGATATCAACAGCCTATCGTTTAGCGGTTAATACCGAGAAATTATTCTAATGCGCTATACATCAAATGGTTCGTTAAGGATTTTAGCAACGGGCAGGTTTTTCAATTCCACGTATTGCGGTAAACCATTAACGTAAGGCGGGTAATCTTCACCCATAATCAAGGGGCGAAGGTATTCTTCACATTCAGCGGTAATGCCAAAACCATCGTCTGTGATGTAGTGAGGGGGGAGCATTTGCTCAACATTGGCAACGTCTTTTAACTCACCGGCGCCTATTTCCCATTGGTATGGATTATTACTGGTGCGAACGATAGTTGGCATCACGGCTGTTTTCCCTTCAAGCGCAAGCTCAACAGCGGCTTTACCCATTGCGTAGGCTTGGTCTACATCGGTTTTAGAGGCGATGTGGCGTGCGGCGCGTTGTAAATAGTCGGCCACAGCCCAGTGATATTTGTAACCGTGCGCGGCTTTGATCATTTCAGCGACCACGGGCGCAACGCCACCCAATTGAGCGTGACCAAAAGCATCACGTGTTCCTGCTTCTGCTAAAAATTGGCCGTCGGGGTTTTTGACCCCTTCAGAAACAACGATGCAGCAAAAACCATGCTTTTTAACGGTTTCATCAACTTTAGCAAGGAACTTTTCTTGATCAAATGTGATTTCGGGAAACAAAATGATATGTGGTGAATCACCTTCTTTTTCGGCGGCCAAGCCACCTGCAGCGGCAATCCAGCCTGCGTGACGGCCCATTACTTCAAGTACAAACACCTTGGTGGATGTGCGAGCCATTGACGCCACGTCAAAACCGGCTTCACGAATGGAGACAGCCACGTATTTGGCAACGGAGCCAAAACCGGGGCAGTTGTTGGTTAGTGGTAAATCATTATCAACGGTTTTAGGAATGCCTATGCAACGAAGCTCATGCCCTAACGATTCGCTTAATTGAGAAAGTTTATGGGTGGTATCTTGTGAATCACCACCGCCATTGTAGAAAAAGTAACCAATGTTATGTGCCTTGAACACAGCGATCAAACGTTCGTATTCAGCACGGTTTTCTTCAAAACTTTTTAATTTATAACGGCAGGAGCCAAATGCGCCAGACGGGGTGTAACGCAATGCGGCAATATCTTCAGCAGACTCTAATGATGTGTCTATAAGGTCTTCGGTCAAGGCGCCAATAATGCCATTGCGGCCGGCGTAAACCTTGCCTATTTTATCGCCATGTTGACGTGCAGTTTCAATAAGACCGCAGGCACTAGCGTTGATGACGGCGGTAACACCACCAGATTGAGCATAAAAAGCATTTTTGAGAGACATAAATTGTAAATTGGCTATTAAATTCGGCACATTATAAAGGCTGACTATACAAAATACTTAAAGGTTCTTGACTAAGTTCATCAATTTGGCGATAGACGAACATAAATAGTTAAGGATATCGGCTATAGTTAAGGCGATATGGTTCTTTAAAGCTGCTGTTTATACAGTGTGTTAGGCTATGGAGTCGATCATTAATCTATCTCATAAGGTATAACGGCATGTCTTTATCGAAACAATTATTAATACTTATCTCTGTACTATTCTTGATAGTTTTTAGTGTTAATTTTGTGTTGAGTGTTAACAATATTAGAAGCTATTTGGAGGGTGAATCAAAAATTCATGCTCAAGATACAGCAACATCGCTGGGTTTGTCGCTCAGCCCTTATATGATGGATGATAAAGACCCCGTGCTTGAAACGATGATGAAGGCAATTTTTGATCGTGGCTATTATAAGGAGATCAAGTTAGTCAGCAGTATGGGGGAAGACTTAGTTGTACTAAGAAATGACAAAGTATCGGACTCGGTGCCCGAGTGGTTTATTAGACATGTAGCTATGCAAGCGGCCGTGGCGGAAAGTGAGATCAGTTCAGGTTGGCGTATTAGCGGTACCGTATCGGTGAGCATCAATTCTGGTTATGCATATTTCAAACTTTATGAGCAAGTAAAGAGTAGTTTTTATTATTCATTGGCGACATTTCTCGCCTCCTTAATTGTTTTGTTTCTTGTGTTGCGGGTCACCTTGTCTTCGTTGAAAAGAATTGGCGGAATGGCAGAAACGATTTCCCAAGGTAATTTCGATATTATTGAGCAGCTACCGTGGACAACGGAAGTAAGAAAAGTTGCCTTATCAATGAACGTTATGTCTAGGAAGTTGGAAGGTGTTATTCAAAGCCTAAATAAAAAACTGGAGAGGATTGGCCAAAAACTTCAACTGGATGATTTAACTGGCTTAAGTAAAAAAAGTAGCTTTGAAATGGATATGAAAGAAGTGCTTGCTTCACATGAGGATGCGTTTGTCTTTATGATTAAAATTGATGCATTAACAGCCTTAGTTAAAGAGTTGGGTAATGAAACGATTGATCAATTTATTAAGGATTTTGCCAGTATTTTAAAGCAGCTCTCTAAACAAGAGGGTTTAAGTGGAGTAACAACATATCGGTTTTTTGGCTCCGAGTTTGTTTTGCTAATACGAGGTGCTGATATAGAGCAAGCTGAAACATTGGCTAAGTCATTGAGTGCATCTTTTGGCGAGTTAGGGGAGCACTATCATAAGGCAGATATCGCGCATATTGGTGTGGCAGCCTTTGATCCGTTTAGTTCAATAGACACTATTTTATTAGCTGCGAACGAGGCTTATGAGCAAGCACAATTAATTGGCACAAACAGCTATTACCTTCGGAAAGGAGAAGATAGGGCGAAGGACATGGCTGAATGGAAAGAACTGGTCTTTGATATTATTGATAACAATGACTACAAGGTGTCTTATGTTGGAGAAACTGCAAACCTCCAATCAGGGGGTGTGTTGATGCGCGATGCATTTTCTGAGGCGCTAGATAAAAATGGTGATGTCTTGTCAATTGGTACGTTTGTGTCGATTGCGGAGAAGTTTGTAAAAATTGTTGACCTAGATAAGGGGGTTACTTCGCGCGCTGTTGAGTACATCAAGGCCAATAAAGTTCCTTATGAAATAGCCATTAGCTTATCTGCTAGAACGGTTAAAAACAGCGATTTTAGAAGCTGGTTGACGGCGCTGCTAACAGACAATAAGCCTATTGCAAGCCAAATTGTTTTTAGCTTATCAGCCTATGCAGTTACAAAAGAAATAAGCGTATATAAAGAGTTTATTGATTTTATACAGGGCTTAAACGCAAAAGTAGTCATTAAGCGATTTGAAACCCAATCTATCGCCCCGGAAAAAATTAAAGAGTTAAAGCCTAATTATATTCGTTTGGCGCGTGATATCGGCAATGGTATTCAAGGGGACAAGGAAAAATACGAATTTGCTAAAACCATGGTCGAGATGGGTAATCTATTGGATATTGATGTGTTAGCAGAAAATATTCAGGCCGATGAAGATGTTGTGTGTTTAAAAGAAGTCGGCATTCTAGGAGTAAGTCGCTAGGTCATCAGGCGAATTTTTTGCTAATGGATATCGGCTGTCAAAAGTTTACCAGGGCTTGTGTGCTTCTTCACCGTAAGTTATGGCTAAGGCTTAGTGCTGTGCTCATGCTTGTAACGGTTGCTGCGATGGCTCCTGCGGCGTTAAATTTTAGCGCTGAACTTATTTCAAAAGTTAAAATAAAATATGGCGAACAGGCATCAAATAGAGTTTTAGAGTGGCAGTCACTTATCAAGTTGACGCAAAACCTACCCGAGCAAGAAAAGCTAAAGCGAGTTAACGACTTTTTTAATAAGCATATTGAGTTTGTTAGCGATGACTATTTATGGGGTGTCACCGATTATTGGGCTACTCCGCTAGAGGCACTCTCTAAAGGTGCGGGTGATTGTGAGGATTATTCAATTGCTAAGTACTTTACTCTTAAAGAATTGGGTGTGCCCGAAAGTAAAATGCGAATTACTTATGTTAAGGCGATTGAGCTGAACCAGGCCCATATGGTTTTAACCTATTTTGAACGGCCAGGGGTTATTCCGGTGGTGTTGGATAATTTAAACCCTGTTATAAAGCTGGCATCAAAGCGAGATGACTTACTCCCTGTTTATAGCTTTAATGGATCAGGTTTATGGTTAGCGAAATCACGTGGGATGGGTAAAAAGGTTGGTAGCTCGGGCCGTTTAAACAAATGGAGTGGCCTTAAAAGTAGGATGTTAAGCAATGAGCTTTGATGAGGCAATGACCGGTTGAATAAATGTATTAGCTTAAGACAATAAAAAAGGCTATCAACATTGTTGATAGCCTTTTTTATTTCATGAGTAGTTTTTATTCACTGGTAGTGGAGTATGTGGGTGTCACCTTCCCCCTTTGTGAGCCACCAACCCAAGGTTGGATTTCGGGTAAGATAGCGGTCTCTTCAGGTAACGTCACGTTTAGATGATTATTTAACGCACCACCACTGGCGAGAATTCTGAATTGGGCAAATAGCTCGTCATATTTTGCATTAGTATAAGCACTTTTTGCGACAAACATTTCATTGGCTGAATCAAGTAAATCTAATAATGAGCGTCGGCCTATGTTGAATTGTTTTTGGTAGGCTTCATTACTTTTAATGCTTGAATCCCGATGACTTTCAAAAAAAGCCATTTGGTTTTTAACGGTTTGGTGAGCAATCCAAGATAAGCGCATACTTTCCACCGCTTGTCTGTACGTGTTATCTCTAATGCTCTTCGCTTGGTTGATCAATTGAGCCGTTTCTTTACGACGAGCCGCATCTTTGCCACCATTGTAGAGGTTGTAACGCAAACGAACCATTGCTAATGCATCTTCATTGACCTCTTCAATGCCGTCAATATCCTTGTTATGCGTAGCGCTTAATTCAAGGTCTACTCGGGGTAAAAAAGCAGTTTTTGCCGTTGCGTGCTGTGCAATAGCTGATTGAATGTCTGAATTTGCAGATTTTAGAATTGGGTGGTTAGCAATAGCGCTATCAACTGCTTGGTCAAAGCTGGCGGGTAGGGCATCAGTGGGCGCAGTAACGGCTTCTAGTTCGTATGGAAGTCGTCCAATAACTCTTAAGTATGCCGTTTGAGCATCTTTCAAGTTACCGGTTTCAGAGAGTGCATTTTTCTGAGCGAGTGATAATCGACCTGTTGATTGTTCAACATCTGCCTTACGGCCAACACCTCGCTTGCTTCGCGAAATGATTTGATCATTAGTGCTTTGGTGTACAGCTAGATTTTCTTCAGCTAAGCCTAGTAGCTCTTCACGGCGTAAAATATTGATATAAGCTTCAACAGCGTTGAGGGCTGTTATTTCAGCTTGACCAAACACAGTATAGGCACGTGAATTAGTCCTAGCTGTTTGACGGTTAACTTCACTAGCGGTTGCAAATCCATCATAAATCATTTGCCTGATTTGAATGGATGCTTCATCTCGGCCGAGTGACTTAGACTCTGATCCGTCTGCTTTAGTGGATGAATTAAAAGAACGTTCCCAGCCTGCTCCAACTGCAATATCTACAGTGGGAAAATAGCCTGCTTTCACTTGGCTTATTTCTTGTTCAACCGCTAATCGCTCCGCTTTAGCAGATTGAATTTGTGGGCTCTCGTTGATAGTGTATTGAATTGCATCGTGCAATGTCTCGGCATGTACAGCGCCGAAGTTTAGAGCCAAAATACTGCTAATAGCTATGTTTAATTTGAGACTCATAGTTTCCTTTAGGTTTAATTTTATTATGTATAGAAATCATGTGATTAGGTGATGTTAACCCGAAGTTAACTTAAGCGTAAAGTCAGGTCAACCATATTCTTTGATATATAAGGCTAAATGTAGTCTGTCGGCCACATTTAGCTTTTTAAAAATGGATGTTAAGTGGGCTTTTACAGTTCTTTCGGAAATACTTAAACACTTCGCAATGGCTTTGTTGCTTTCACCATCTCGTATCATATTGGCGACCTCATGTTCCCGAGAAGATAGCATGCTGAGCAACTCTGAAGACTCAATAGACCTTGAGCTATCGAGCGTTTTTGTAGACAGAGGCTTCATTTTAACTAAGGTGCCAATAACACGAGGTACCAAGTGGCGTTGAATCCAAATATCGCCTTTTAGGACGCTGCTAACCGCTTGCAGTAACAACTTGGGGGGTTCTAATTCTCCGCAATAGCCTGCAGCACCATTAACCAAAGCATTAATTTGTTTATTTTCAGGCCAGCCTTTTCCAACGATAAGAAAGCGTGCAGAGTGACTGGAAAACATGAGGGATAACTCTTTATCGGCCTCAAGTTTTTGCAAATCAAGAACAATGACAGATGCACCTTTAAGCTCTTGAGTGTTAGCGGCAGTGTAAATATCAAAGTGGCTAATAAGCGCGTGTGACCAGAGTTTAACTAGGGTCGAGTTGTCAGAAAAGATGGCGACGCGTTGCATGATTTATTTAGGCGTCATTTGATTGCGGTTTAATGGCTTAAAGCGAGGCACTGTAAGGTTGTTAAGTGGTGAGTACATGTTAACGTTCCCTTAGAGCGCGATCCTTCGCTTTTAAAATAGGCTTAAGAATGTAATCTAACACAGATTTCTTGCCGGTTAAAATATCAACATTGGCCGTCATGCCGGCGATAATATTCAGTTTTTCACCATTTTTTTCTAAATAGTTCTTATTGGTACGTAAGCGAATTATGTAGTAGCTTTTACCATCTTCTTCATTAATAATGCTATCGGCGCTGATATGCTCTAGTTCTGCCTCGAGTCCACCGTAGATAGAAAAGTCATAAGCGGTTAGTTTAACCATGGCTTTTTGTCCAGGGTGGAGGAAAGCGATATCAGCAGGTCTAATTTGGGCCTCGATTAGAAGTTTGTCTTCTAACGGAACAATTTCAACTAAGTCCATGCCCGGCTGAATAACCCCGCCAACGGTGGTTACTTTCAGCTGTTTAATAATTCCTTTTACGGGTGAAAGGACACGGGTTCGAGTCACACGATCTTCTAGTGCTAAGGTGGATTCGCTGGTTCTGTCTAATTCGGCTTTAGTTTGGTTGAGTTCTTCCAGTGCCTTGGTTTGAAAGCTTATTTTCGTTTCCGCCAATTTGTTTCTGGCTTCGGTTAATTGGCCTTTTATTTCGTTAAGCTCTCGTTTGATGCGGAGTAATTCAACTTTAGACATTGCGCCTTCGTCCACTAAAGGAGCCGACATATCTAGCTCTTCTTTTAAGAGTGAGTAGCTTCGTAATCGTTGACTAATTTGTTCGCGCAAAAACTTGGTGCCGGCATTAAATTCGCTACGGCGAGACTCAAAGAGCTGTTTAGCATTGTCGGCAATCTCAGGCGCAATGTTGAGCACCTCAGGTGGAATAACGAGTGGCTTGTTTTCGACTTCTGCTGATAAACGCGCGGTGGCGGCCAGTAACTCATAATATTTAAGTTTGTTTTCATTTAAGGAGGACGAAAACCTAACGGCGTCGAGTTGCAAAAGAGGCTGGTCTTTTTCTACTGTTTCGCCTTCTTTCACTAAAATTTCTGCCAAGATGCCGCCTTCTAAGTTCTGGATGACTTGGATGTGACTTGATGGTGTCGTTTTGCCTGAGCCTCGTGTCACTTCATCTAGTTCAGCGAAGTTAGCCCAGATGATGGCTATAATGACGAAACTAAATGAAATCCATAAAAGTATATGGCTTTTGGTGGAAGCGCCGTACAGGCTAGCGGCATTTACGTCGGTGATATAAATTTGATCTTCTGGGTGGAGCTGGTGCTTCATGTTGTTAGCTTTGGTAGCTGGTATTTTATCTGGCATGTTAATTTGAAACCTTGATTTGACCTTTCTTCAAGGCTTCGAGCACTTTGTCTTTAGGACCGTCGGCCATAATTTTAGAGCCGTCCATCACAATCAAGCGGTCAACTAAAGTTAATAAAGAAGCGCGATGAGTCACTAAGATCAGCGTTTGTGTGCCAAGTTGTTTTGCTAAGTTTTGCTTAAACTGTTCTTCAGTGCTGTTATCCATCGAATTGCTAGGTTCATCCATAATATAAATGGGTGGGGAAAGCAGTAAAGATCGCGCAACAGCAACGCTCTGTCTTTGCCCGCCGGATAAGGCAGCACCACGTTCGCCAACCGGCATATCAAACCCTTCGGGGTGCCGATTAACAAATTGGGTAACTCCGGCAACTTCAGCCGCATGCAAAATAGAGGCATCGTCGGCATAGCGTGAGCCAAGGGTGATATTGTCTTTAACGCTACCAAACATTAATGAAATATCTTGTGGCACATAGCCAATTTGTCTGCGAAGATCGGAAGGGTCAATTTGCCGAATATCAGTACCATCAATCAGTATGGAGCCTTCTTGTGGCTCATACATGCCAAGCATGAGTTTTTCAATGGTGCTTTTACCGGAGCCTATGCGACCAATAAATGCAACACGTTCACCGGCTTTTATTTTGAATGAAATATTATCGAGCGCTTTAACGGGTTGCTCTGGGTAGCTAAATGAAATGCCCTTGAATTCAATATCACCTTTAAACTTGGGACGATGTAGGTATTTTTTACCGGGCTCGCGTTCAACGGGTAACGACATCATGTTGGTTAAGGTGCCCAGCGATGTGCGAGCTTGGTGGTAACGAGTTAGCAATGATGCGACTTGCCCGATAGGTGCTAACGCACGCCCCGTTAATATGGTGCAGGCAATTAACCCACCTGTTGTGAGGTCTCCTTCAGATATTTTATACACACCAAAAATAACCACAGAAATGGAAGATATTTGTGTTAAAAACGCGGTCAAGTTAACGGCAATAGACGAATAAAAACGTGACTTAAGAGCAAGACGAGAAATCTGTCCAATACTTTGTTCCCACTTGCTCTGCATTTGGCCTTCTGCGCCAGCACTTTTAATGGAGTCTAAATTGCTGAGTGATTCAATTAGCGTAGCGCCTTTTTGAGCAGAATATTTAAACAGCTCATTAATGGTACTTTTCAGTGGCTTTTGGACGATAACACCGCCCAATATGGCCAGTGGTAAAACAGTCAAAGGGACGAGTGCCAAGTCTCCGCCAATCATGTAGATAACGGCTAGAAATATAAATAGGAAAGGTAAATCAATTAGCGTGGTGAGTGTCGCAGAGGTAAGGAAGTCTCTAAAAGATTCGAATTCACTTAAATTGTTGGCAAATGCACCAACAGACTTGGGCCGGTTTTCCATCTTAATACCCATCACTTTTTCAAAAATAGTGGCGGATAAAATGACGTCGGAGCGCTTGCCTGCAACATCAATAAAATAACCTCGTAACCCCTTCATAATGAAGTCAAAAGTAAATACTATCGTCACGCCAATCGCTAGCACCCACAGCGTTTCTAGGGCGTGGTTGGGTACGACTCGATCGTACACATTCATTATAAATAGAGGGGACGCAAGGGCGAATAAATTAATGAGTAATGAGGCCGCTAATGCTTCACCATAAATGGGCCAAGATTTGAAAATAACATCCCAAAACCAATGTTTTGCTTTAGGGATGACAGAGTCGGCTGTTTGGTCATCAAAAGTATGATTAGTTTGGATAAAGAAGGCGGAGCCTATGTAACTGTCTTCTAGGGTATCCACAGAAACAGTTTTCTCACCGGTGTCAGCTTCCGGCAATATAAGCGTGTAGGCATCTGCTTGCTTGGAAACTAATACACAAGTTTTGCCGTCTTTTAATAACAAAACAGCCGGCAAAACTAAGTTAGAAATTTCACCCAGGGGGCGGCGTACTAAACCTGCTGAAAATCCTGCGCGTTGGGCAGCTCTAATAAATAGAGAGGGCGTTAGCTTGTTATCAATTAACGGCAAGCCCGACGTTAAGGAATCGGCTGAATGAGGTGAGTTTAGGAGTTTGCACACAGATAACAATGCCAATAATAAGGGGTCATCTTGGCTTGTCACGGCAGAAATATTTTCAGTGTTTTCTTTTTGCGCGACGGTGGTCATTTTTTTCCATGGGTGTGTAAAATTAAAGTGCCAACGTTTTGTTGAGTGCAGTAAGTTTGATTATTGTTTTTTATTTAGTGATACTAGAACAAATTTCAGAAAATGCAAACGGAGTCAAACTATGCCTTATGTTAATCGCAACGAGCGCGGCGACGTTATCCAGTTATTGGATATGCCAAATAAGGAAAGTTGCGAATGGCTTGAAGTTAACCATGCCGATGTCATTGAGTTTTTGCGTCAACCGCCTCAAGCGAATGAGTTGAAAAAATCGTTGAGCAGTTCAGACAGCGACATGGTGCGCGTAGTTGAAGACTTGGTGGACTTGCTAATGGAAAAGCAAGTATTCGTGTTTACCGAATTGCCAGAAGCGGTTCAAGATAAGCTTAACAGGCGTAAAAAGTTGCGTCACGATGTTAATGCCTTAAGCAACCTGATTGGGGATGACGATAATATTTTGTAATGCCTCGTTATTAACAATAGTATTAAAAATTCTTAAAATTAGTACCTTAGTACAGTAGTTATATTCTGGGCGCTCGCCTAAAATTTTAACCATAGCAGAAACGAAACGTATTAACTTCAATTAATGATGGATGTCTTGATAATCGACAAAACAGAACAAATCAAGTCATTACTGTTAGTGGAAAAGGTTTGTGTTCAAACGTTTGATAATGAGGTGAAAGCTTTGAATGTAACTGAACAGACCTCATCGCCTGTTGTGCTGCTTCATTACAATGTGCGAGAAGAGCAAACAGAAGACTATATACGGTTAATAATGCAAGCGAGTTCGGACAGTAAGGTCGTCGTTGTGGCAGATGCATTAGATGAAAATTCAATATTGAAATGTTTGTTGGCTGGCGCAAAAGGCTATCAAGAAATTGATCAATTAAGTGATCATGCCGAGAAAATGGTCACCGTAATCAAGGCCGGTGAAGCGTGGATAACACGGCGAATGACAGCCACATTACTCGACTCATTACGTAGGTAGTAAGAGGGTGAAATAATGATGAATGAAACAATAAGCAAAGAAGCCGACAGCTTAAACCTAGAAGATTTATTGGTTGATGAAAATAACGATGTTCTCAGTGAGTACTTATCTATCTCAATAGAAAACTTTGGTGAGGGTGCAAAAGTAAGCGTTACTACCGTAGAGGATCAGCCGGCAACGTATTCATCTGTCTTAACCGGCGTCACATTAACCGACCTGCATTGTTTGCTTGATATACCAACAGATTCGTAAAACGCTAACAAATTAGTACCTTAGTACAATAGAAAGATCAATAAATTAAACAATACTTACGACCATATAAAATATTTAAGAAGCAACGGAACGGAGAAACACCATGGCTAATGTAGGCACAGTACAATCAGTAACAGGGCTTGTTAGAGCAATCGCAGAAGATGGATCTGAGCGTCTATTAAGCATTGGCGATACAGTGGCTGAAAATGAAAAAATAATTACAGGTGATGGCATTATCGTTATCGCCTTTAACGACGGCACCGTTATGGATCTGGGTAGTAACTCAAATATCGTGCTAAATGACGACGTGCTAAACCAAGAAAATGGCGAGCAAACCGCGCAAAACCGAGCAGAGGCAAACGATGAAGTTGCAGCGCTGCAAGAAGCTTTAGCAAACCCAAACTTTGACCCAACAGCAGAATTGCCAGCCACAGCAGCCGGTGCAACAGCGGCAGGTGGCACGGATGGTAATAATGGTCATACTATTGTTAGTGTTGATTATTTAAACCCTGATGCACCCGTAGAATCAGGGTTTAATACGGTGGGTATTAACCAAGAGTTTTTGCAGGCAGATGAGGAGTTACCTCCTGTTGAGTCAGAGTCAGAGTCAGAGGTGTTTATACATGTTGAGTTATCAAAAGTTATTGACTCAGAATCACAAGGTGTATTTGAAGACCAGGAAGTTACATATATTGCAACATTAGATCAAACTTCTACAGGTAATATTAATGTTGTACTGTCTAATGGTTCGGTGATTGTTATTAATGCCAATGAGTTAACCGGAACAGTGACTTTGCCCGCTCAAGGTGATGATGTTTATATTGATCCGGAGTTGGTAACGACAACTATTACAGGGGTTAGTGGAGGCGCAGGTGAAACGTTAATATTTGATTCAACTCCTGTTGAGGTGCAAGTCAATGACACGATTGATGATACATCCGTTGACTTAAGTGCCTCAGCAGTATTTGAAGGCGACAGTGCGGTATATACCTTCACAGCAACGCTAGACAATGCGTCGCAAGGTGAGACTACAGTCGTGACAGATCAAGGTGATATTACTATTGTTGATGGTGCGACAACGGGTACGTTAGTGATTGATTCAAGTAATGGTGAAGATGTTTACTTAGATAGCACAAGCCTAACCACAAACATCACGAGTGCGAGTGGTGGTAACTTTGAAAATATCGTTATTGGAGATGCGCAAGCAACAGCAGAAATCAATGACACGATTGACGTTGTGACGGTTGATTTAACAGCAACCGCAGCAGTCTTAGAAGACGTTGATAGCGAAGGTGGAACAGAAAACGTCATCACCTACACCGCGACCTTAACCGGTGGTGTTGCTGCGAATGACATTACCGTGACCTTAGATAATAGTGAAATCATCACCATTACGGCAGGGCAGACGTCGGGTTCAATCACCACAGCGGTCGTCGATGAAGACGTTTACATTGATGGCACACCCGTTGTGAATAGCATTGCTTCTGCGGTTGAAACGAATGCTGGCACAGCCGGCGCCTTAGAAAGTTTAGTGCTTGCCGCTGATACCAGTGTCAGCACAACAGTGAATGACACGATTGACGTTGTGACGGTTGATTTAACAGCAACCGCAGCAGTCTTAGAAGACGTTGATAGCGAAGGTGGAACAGAAAACGTCATCACCTACACCGCGACCTTAACCGGTGGTGTTGCTGCGAATGACATTACCGTGACCTTAGATAATAGTGAAATCATCACCATTACGGCAGGGCAGACGTCGGGTTCAATCACCACAGCGGTCGTCGATGAAGACGTTTACATTGATGGCACACCCGTTGTGAATAGCATTGCTTCTGCGGTTGAAACGAATGCTGGCACAGCCGGCGCCTTAGAAAGTTTAGTGCTTGCCGCTGATACCAGTGTCAGCACAACAGTGAATGACACGATTGACGCGACAACAGTGACACTTACTGGCGACGCATCGGTAGTTGAAGGCGGGACTATAACGTACACCGCTACAGTAAGTAATGCGCCGCAAGGTGACTTAACCTTTACCGTAAATCTTATACATTTTAATACGGTATCTGGTGATATTACAACGATACCAACAGACGTTACTATTCCTGACGGAGAGCTCTTTACAACCTTTGATGTTGTTATTGCGGAAGATGCTGAGACTGAGGAGGGCCCTGAAGATTACATAATTACATTGTCTGACCCAGTTGGTGGTAATTATGAGAGCCTCGATTTGAGTGGGGCGACGATTACAACAACTATTCTTGATATTCAACCAAGCACTGCATATCTGGTAGTTAATACGAGTAATAGTGGCGGTGGTGGTGCAACAGGTGATCAAAGTTTTGATATTACTATTACTAGTCCTGATGGTTCAACGAATACGACTGTTCCTACGCAGCAACCGGAGGAAGGGCAGCAAGCTATTGCGCTTGAGTTTACAGATGATGTTGTATTTGCAGCAGGGCGTACTTACACCATTGTGATGGAGCACACTAGTGGCTCTGCACACACCAAGGTTACAGATTTAACCTTGGTTGATAAATTTGGTAATGAAATTCTCCTCAATGGTGTCACTGGTAATGATGATGTAACGTTAACGGAGGGTGATGATGCTAGCTACGATGGCGTTATTTATACCGTTCATATTGATTCAGGTGGTATTTCGGTTGGTTACACAGTTGAACCAGTAGTAGGTTATGACGTTACGGCAGACCAGACTTTATATATTGAAAACCCTTTAAGTGGGCAAAATGATGTCGCTCTTGATTTTGGTGAGTTGGATATCAATGGAACAAATGATTTATTTGGTCATATTCAAACGATTGATATATCCGGTTCTGGGTTGCGAGAAGATAATTCAATATCACTAAGTGCCCAAGATGTAATTGAACTTGGCGACGGTGTTTCAGATGTCACTATTAATATAGTAGGTGATACTGCTGATACAGTGAACTTAATTGATCAAGATGCTGCAGGGGGAGCTGCTTGGTTGTCAGATGGTGCGAACGGTGATGGCACTGAAACGTTTACGTATTATGATACGGGAGTAAACACGGGTACGGCCATTGCTTCGGTGATAATTGAGTCCGACGTGAGTGTTGTAGGGGTTGTATGATTTAGTTAAAAGGGTAAAAAAGCTGCTTAGGCAGCTTTTTTATTTAAAGAACGATTCAATAAGGCTCAGGAATCAAGTGCTCAGTTAGTTTGATTTTAGTCAATTGAAGTAAGGGTGCTTAAATTATTGTGGAGAGGTGAATAATTTCTTTTTACTAAAAAAGAATAATCATTGTTTGATGGCGCGCTCGGCGGGAGTCGAACCCACGACCTTCGCCTTCGGAGGGCGACACTCTATCCAGCTGAGCTACGAGCGCTTTGGGAAATTGATTAAACATTATAACGTGATATTTCAATAAAATATTTTTTAGTGAATAAAGGGAGCTATATTCGCTTGTTTTATTTCGGCTTTATAAGCTTAGGGTTTATAATCGCAACAAAATATCACTAAATGGAGTCAGTACGTGGGTAAAGATAAGAAAATTTTAAATAACCTAGGTGTGTTAGTTGTTATCGTAACCATTATTTTTATTATGGCGACTAACTTAGTTGACGATAAAGTGTACGTGGAACAGGAAGAGGCGGCGGTTTTAGATAGAATTAAACCATTAGGTGAGCTGGCAACTACGCTGGAAGAAGCTCAACAAGCGAGCCCTGTAGTAGAAGAGCCTGTGGTTGTGGCTGCTGAGCCTATGACGCCGGAACAGATTTATAATAGGACTTGTATGGCTTGCCATGCATCGGGTGTCGCAGGCGCGCCCAAATTAGGTGATATTGCAGCGTGGGCACCACGTATTGCTCAAGGAGCCGATACTTTATTCGAACATGCTATTAACGGGTTTAAGGGAATGCCTCCGCGCGGTGGTTCTCAATTGAGTGATGCCGATATTACCGCGGCCATTGACTATATGGTTGAGAGAAGCCAATAAACTAGTTTAGTAAGCTTTTCACCAGGGCCAAGCTTTCTTGGCCCTTTTTCTTTTGTTCCTCGGGGTTTTTCTTATTGACGGCGGGCCAACCCAAATCCTCAACCGGTAGTTCGGTTAAGAAGCGGCTGGGTTCGGTTGAGGTTACGTCTCCATATTTTTTTCGTTGCGCACAATAACTAAAGGTGAGTTGCTGTTGAGCCCTTGTAATGCCAACGTAGGCGAGCCGTCGCTCTTCTTCAATTTGCTCGATATCAATGCTGTTTTGCTGAGGTAAAATGCTTTCTTCCATACCAATCAAATAAACGTAAGGGAACTCAAGCCCTTTTGCGGCGTGTAAGGTCATGAGTTTTATTTGATCAGTTTTTTCTTCTTCCTCATTACGTTCCAAGCTATCGAGCAGGATCATACGTGACACAATATTGCCTAAACTGCGTTCTTGTTGCGATTTTTAAGCGCTGTTTTCAATCCATCTGATCAGTTTTAGCGCATTGAGCTGCCCCGAATTTACTGGGGGCTTTCTAGAGTTCTAATATAACTAAGTAAAGAAAATTAATGATCATGGGTGGAAAACGCTACCTAGAAGAATTTTAAAGAGAAGCGGGGAAACAAGTCACTGATCGGGGGTGTAAAGTCAGTGAAGTTGCTAGTAGACTGTAGTCATTCTCTTAACAGTAAAAACATAAGGTAAGAATTTATAATGTCAATGTTACGCATCACGAACTTGGTTTTTATTATATTAAGCTTATCTGCCTGTCAGTCATTAAAACTAGGTGCTGTGTCTGACTTAAACTCAGGCGTTGAAGCACAAGATGGCTCAGGTCAGGGTGATGTCGCGGTAGAGAAACTTAATATTCAACCGGCTAAGTTATTGGATAAATTAGCTAAAGAGGCTGGATTAAAATTTAGTGCAACTGATGAGCGACAGGGGCAAGAAGCTTTAGAAGAAAACTTTACAAATCAAACATCAAAATGGATTGATGAAAGTAATAAAGTCGTTTTATCGGTAACACCAACTCGAACCTTTAAGATAAATAATCATATTGATTGTCGTGACTATCAAGCTAAGGTTACGATAGGTTCGCGCGAGCTGACCATTGATGCGATAGCGTGTCGTCAAAGGGCGGGTGTGTGGCTTGTTCAGTGATAAGTTATGTAAGTTTGATGCAAGGTAAGAGTAGTAGGATCTGTTCTCATTTCGATGAGTAGCTGCTTGAATTGATGCTGGTAATAAAGTCAATGTTGCAACTGAAAGAGCTTGCTATCAAGCACTTTGAGGTAATGCTTTTATCTGTCGAAGTGGCCGTTTTTTAAGTCGCTAGAAATGTACTAATAATATTATTCAGTCAACCTTAATTATTTATGATGCCTGTTTATTATGTGGATTATCAAATTAGGAAATATGAGCTTAGCTATAAACTTAAATACTGTTAAAAAAGGAATTATTTTAGGGTTGCTAATATTGTTATTTTGGCAGCTGGCGACCTTAGTGTGGTTATTTTTCCCTGCCGAGCCAGCAATAGTCTCCAGTGATAATTATGCGTCTTTGTCAAATACAAGTATTAAAGCACCCGTGCTTAATATTAAGCATATTACTGCGTTGAGCTTGTTTGGAATTTCTGAACGTTCTGAAAAGACCGAACAGCAAGGAAAACAGCAGATTACTGCGCCAGAAACATCGTTAAACCTTAAATTACGGGGTTTACGTAAAGGGCATGGCAGCATAAAAAGCAGTGCTATTATTGAAAGTAAGGATGGTGTGCAAGCCATTTATTATCTTGGCGATGAGATTCAAGGTTATAGCCAAGTTGAAGTTTATGAGATTTATTCTCAGCATTTAATTTTAGAACGCGCTGGGAAATATGAAACCTTAACCTTGTTTGAGGTCTTGCAAGAAGAGCAATCAAAAAAGAGGGGCGTTGGACAACGAGTAAAACCATCAGCCACGAAAAGACCCCTTATAGATAAAACTAAAAACCGTGATTTGACTAAGCGTTTGTCTGATATTGTGGGTACATTAAAAGCCAACCCGCTATCACTAAATGGCACGATGATAATTCAACCCGCTGAGGATCAATACGGCTTTCAAGGTTACAAGGTTGCACCAGGAAAGGATAAATTACTGTTTACTAGATTAGGTTTTGTTAAAGGTGATGTGATTACACACATTAATAACATCGCGCTAGACAGTGCTGGTAAGCTAGTGGGATTGATGGAGACCTTGTCTTCAGCAGAAGAGTTAGAAGTAAATGTAATGCGCAGAGGCCAACCACAGGCTTTCCGATATAGAGTCAAGTAAGGATTACTTAGGAATGAAAAAGAGAATTATTTTTAAAAAACTAATCTCCGTTGTTATGACGACAATGTTATTAACCGCTGCAATGAAAACAATTGCTGAGGAGGATTTAGTTACGTTAAATATGAAAGATGCTGATATCACGACCTTTATTACTGATATTGGCCAGATGATGGGGAAAGCATTTATCATCGACCCTAGGGTGAAGGGTAAAGTGACGATTGTTTCTCAGCATCCTATGACTCAGGATGAGATTTATCATGTCTTTATTTCAACCTTAAATGTACATGGCTTTACTGCTGTAAAAGCGAATGGTGTTACGAAAATTGTGCCACTTGCAAGCGTAAAAAAAGATGTAATGAAGTTTGCCAGTAGCCGTGTGCCGGGACATGGTGATGAGTATGTCACTCGTGTTTTACAGCTAGACCAAGTCAGTGCTCAAGAAATTTTGCCATTGGTGAAGCCCCTGATGGCAAAAGAAGGGCATTTAGTAGCGTATGCACCATCAAATGTGTTGATTGTTATCGATCGGGCTGACAATGTGGAACGCATTGCGAAATTGATTAACAGAATTGATACGGCTAGTCATGAAGAGGTTGAAGTGGTGCCATTGGAATTTGCAGCTGCCGCTGAGGTCGTTCAAATGCTTAAGCAGATTGACAAATCTACGACAGGAAAAAAAGCAGTACCCGAACGTGCGACTAAATATGTTGCGGATGAGCGAACTAATTCAATTTTATTAAGTGGTGAAAGTGCAGCACGATTACGTATAAAAACAGTGATTGCCCAATTAGATTCACCACTGAAAAGAGATACGGGCAATATTAAAGTTATTTATTTACATAATGCAGAAGCCGTTGAAATGGCTAAAGTACTTGAGGGTGTTAAAGATAATATTGAAGGCCAAGCGCAAACAAACTCAGGTGTCTCTATAAAAGTGGCTACCTCAAATTCTTCAAGCAATAAAATCAAGACCAGTATTCAAGCTGATGAAGGTACAAATTCACTATTGATATCAGCTGCGCCAGATGTGATGCGTTCATTGGAAGCGGTTATTAAACAGTTGGATATTCGACGAGCCCAAGTGTTAGTTGAAGCTATTATTGTGGAGTTATCTGAGTATCGTAACCGTGAGCTAGGCGTTCAGTGGTTGGGTGTTGGTGGTTCCGTTGGTGGACTGACAAGTTTTCCTGGTGCAGGTTTAGACCCGGTTACTTTATTAGGTGCGGCTAGTGGCGATGTTACAGATGCTGCTTCAGCCTTGGCTGGAGCCAGTGGATTAAATATTGGTATTGCTGGAGGTAGTGGTAACGGTGGTTTTGGCGCAATCTTAAATGCGATAGCGATGGATGATGATGCGAATATTTTATCAACGCCAAGCATTATTACCTTAGATAATGAAGAAGCCTCGATTACTGTTGGTCAAGAGGTACCTTTTATTACGGGCTCTACAACGAGTGCAACCAATACGAATCCTTTCACCACGGTGACAAGGCAAAAAATTGGTATTAAATTAGAAATCACACCACAAATTAATGAAGGTGATGCCGTTAGGCTAAAGATTTATCAAGAAGTATCAAGTGTTTCACCGACTCAAGGTGCGACAGACTTGATCACCAATCAACGTGAAATCAATACGACAGTATTAATTCAAGATGGGGCGACAGTTGTATTAGGAGGCTTAATTAAGGAAGAGCATAGTGAAGGGGTTCAAAAAGTACCTTTCTTAGGTGATATCCCAGGTCTTGGGGCGTTATTTAAATCAACAACAGTAAACAAAGATAGACGAAACTTGATGGTCTTTATTCATCCTACGATCATCCGTGATGATAAGGTGCTAAATGGAATCAGTGGTCAAAAATATAGCTTTATTCGTCAGCAGCAGTTAGCTATGCAGGAAGAGGGTATTTCATTAATGAAGGATGAAACGGCTGCGTTATTACCCACTTGGGATTCATCAGAAGTACTACCGTGGAAAAATTAGTATCTAGTTATACTGCTAAATCAGAGACTCGATTGGTTAAGCTCTTTTATTCAGTCTCCTGCCTTGGATAGAAGGCGCATAATTAATCAAATTAGCCATAAGTTATAGATGCAGAAAAAAACCGCAATAACCCAATTACCATTCGGCTTTGCTAAGCAACATGGTGTTGTTGTCAGTGATGTCCTGGAGAATGAGCTAGAGCTGAGTGTTTTGGCATCCGTTTCTATGATGGTATTAGATGAAAGCCGGCGTTATTTAGATCAGCGGTTAAAGTTAAAGCAGGTTAGTGAAGACAGTTTTGAATTGTTGCTCATGACAGCATTTGATCGTGACGCTGGTGGTGAAGCGCAACAGGTGATGGATGATCTGGGGGAGGAGTTAGATCTATTTCGGCTTGCAGAAGAGCTGCCCCAGATTGAAGACTTACTTGAAACAGAAAATGATGCACCGATCATTAAATTAATCAATGCGTTATTGTCTGAAGCTGTAAAAATGCAGGCATCAGATATTCATATTGAACCCTTTGAGCACGCGTTATTGGTGCGTGTTCGAGTTGATGGTGTGTTGCGTGAATTGATTCGCCCGAATAAAAAATTAGCGCCTTTATTAGTCTCTCGTTTAAAAGTGATGGCAAAACTTGATATTGCTGAAAAACGTGTACCTCAAGATGGCCGTATTGCCTTAAAAATAGGGGGTCGGGCGGTTGATGTGCGTGTGTCGTCGCTGCCTTCTAAACATGGTGAGCGTATCGTTTTACGTTTATTAGATAAACAGGCCGGCCGTTTAGATCTAACATCTCTCGGTATGTCTGATACTTTATTAGAGCAATTTAAAGAACTGTTAAAAAAACCACATGGTATTTTGTTGGTGACTGGACCAACGGGCTCAGGTAAGACAACAACGTTATATGCTGCGCTGTCTGTTCTTAATGATGAGTCACGCAATATCCTAACGGTTGAAGACCCTATTGAATATGATATTAATGGTATTGGGCAAACGCAGGTTAACAATAAAGTTGATATGACCTTTTCTAAAGGTCTGCGTGCTATCTTGCGTCAAGACCCTGATGTAGTGATGGTGGGAGAAATTCGTGACCTTGAAACGGCACAAATTTCCGTTCAAGCAAGCTTGACGGGTCACTTGGTCTTATCAACATTGCATACTAATACAGCCGTTGGTGCGATAAGTCGCTTGATAGATATGAAGGTTGAACCGTTCTTGTTTGCGAGTAGTTTACTCGGTGTGTTGGCTCAACGCCTAGTTCGCAAATTATGTAATCATTGTAAACAAGAGCAAATAGTCAGTTCTGCGGATAAAAAATTATTCGGATTAAGTGGTACTGGAGACGTTCCTATTTGGCAAGCAGAGGGGTGTACGCACTGTAACGACACGGGTTACTCAGGACGAACAGGCATTTATGAGCTGTTGGTGCTTGATGAACCATTACGTGAGATGATCCATAATAAAGATGCTGAACCTGATGTTGTAAAATATGTGCGCCAACATACGCCGAGTATGCGAGATTATGGATACGCACTTGTACTCCAAGGAGTAACAACCTTAGAAGAAGTTTTGCGTGTTACGCGAGAAGATTAGCCGTTAATTTATGCCAGCTTTTCAATACACAGCCTTAAATGACAAGGGACGCCAAAAGAGTGGTGTATTAGAGGGAGATACGCCAAGACAAGTGCGTAAGCAATTACGGGACTTAGGCTTGGTGCCTACCGCTGTTGAAGCGGTCGCATCGAAAGAAAAATCCATAGAAAGCAAGAAACGCTTCCAACTAAAACGCACGATCAGTGCGGCGGAATTAGCATTGCTGACCAGGCAGTTGGCAACACTTGTTCAGGCTGGATTACCGTTAGATGAAGCGCTTACAGCCGTGGCTCAGCAATGTGATAAAGCCAGATTGAAAAGCGTGGTATTGGCAATTCGCGGTGGTGTTTTGGAGGGCAAAAGCTTGGCCGAAAGTTTTTCTGATTATCCGCATATTTTTGATTCCTTATACCGTTCAATGGTCGCCGCAGGTGAAACCTCTGGTAACCTTGGAGAGGTTTTGCTCCGCTTAGCTGACCACACAGAAAAGCGTCATGAGATTCGTCAGAAAACACAAATAGCCTTACTGTACCCGACCATTTTGAGTGTTGTCGCTTTTGTTGTAGTGGCAGGGTTGTTGGCTTTTGTTGTGCCAAAAGTAGTGGCGCAGTTTGCAACGGCTGGGCAAGTATTACCTACAGCCACGCAATTATTAATTGCTTTGAGCGACCTCGTGCGAAATTTCTGGGCAGTTGCTTTGCTGTTTATTATCGTTGTAATAGTAACGATGAAATGGGCCTTAAAAAAGGCTCATTTTAAATATGTATTTCATCAACGTTTATTGACATTACCGGCCATCGGTAAAGTTATTCTAGGCATTAACACGGCACGTTTTTCAAGAACCTTAAGCATTTTAACTTCAAGCGGTGTGCCACTGTTAGATGCCTTGACAATCAGTGGGCGAGTGTTAAATAACACCTGTTTAAAAGCCGCTGTGGCTGATGCCGCAAACCATGTAAAAGAAGGGAGTAGCCTTAATCGTGCCTTAGCTGAAACCGGTTATTTCCCACCGATGATGTTACATATGATTGCAAACGGTGAAAAAAGTGGCGAGCTTGATAATATGCTTGAACGTATTGCCGACAATCAGGATCGTGAATTTGAAATGCTAGTCGCGATGGCCTTGGGCCTATTTGAACCACTTTTGATTTTAGTAATGGGCGGTGTTGTACTGTTCATTGTTATTGCTATTTTATTACCTATTTTTGAACTGAACACCTTGGTGGGTTAGCACCACCGTTAACTCATGATTTAAAGGACACACAATGTTGAAGAAAAAAAAACCATTATCACCTTCTGAAGCAGGTTTTACCCTGTTAGAAATTATGGTTGTCGTGGTTATTCTGGGTATTTTAGCGACAATGATTGCGCCACAAATTTTAGGCCGTGCCGATGAGGCTCGGATCACTAAAGCTAAGTCGGATATTGTTAGCCTAGGCGCAGCACTCGATCTGTATCAATTGGATAATTATGTTTATCCAACCACCACTCAAGGATTGGAAGCATTATATGTTAAACCGACTGAGCCACCTGAACCGAAAAACTATAAAAAGGGTGGTTATGTAAAAGCATTGCCCCAGGACCCATGGGGTAACGATTACCTATTTTTAAACCCGGGTGTAAAAGGTGGTGTTTACGACTTATATACACTAGGTGCAGATGGCGAAGAGGGTGGAGAAGGCGTTAATGCTGATATAGGTAATTGGCGCACAGAGTAACTAATAACTCATATTCATGAGTTATGACCGAGGTTTTACTTTATTAGAGTTACTGGTTGTTCTGGTTATTATTGGTTTGTTTTCTGGGATGGTGATGCTGGCTGTAACACCCAATGAGGACCGTATTGCACAGCGTGAAGCGAATCGATTAATGCAGGTGATTGAGCTGGCACAAGATGAGGCCATTATGCAAGGTGTCGAACTCGGGTTGATAGTCCAGCCTGATCATTATTATTTTTCACGTTTACAGGACAATAATTGGCTGCCTTTAGTGAACGATACTCAGTTTGCGGTGCATCAATTAAACTCGGCTTTAATGATGACATTAGACGTTGAAGATGAAAATGTGGTTCAAAAAATAGCTGATGATTCAATGGTGCCCGCGGTGATGGTGCTATCGAGTGGTGAATTAACCGCATTTAAACTATCACTGTTTAGCTTAGAACAGCCAGATAAAAAATTTCAAATTATTGGACAAGAAAATGGCCAGCTGTTATTACAAATGCCAAGTGACTAAACAACAGGGCTTAACCTTAGTTGAGGTGATGGTGGCGGTGGCCATTTTGGCATTCGCATTGTCAGCGTTGGTTAGAATGACGGGTGAAAGCGCTAATACGCTGAGTTATTTAGAAAAAAAGAGCTATGCCCAATGGGTTGCTGTGAATCAAGTTAATGAAATTGAATCAAGCATGAGTTGGCCTGCCGTCGGTCGTAAACAAGGGCAAGAAAATATGGGAGGGGTGCTCTGGTTTTGGGAAATAAAAACGTCTAATACCGGGTCGGTAGACCTACGGCGATTGGATGTGACGGTGAAGCAATATAAAGAGGATGAAGACCCCGTCTATCAATTAACAACGTTTAGTCAGCGTCCATAATTTATGAGCTTTACATCATCACAGCGCGGCTTTACCTTGTTAGAAGTGCTGATTGCAGTTGCTATTTTTGCGTTAGTTTCTAGCGCAACATTTACGATGTTGCAACAGACAATAAAAGCCAGTGAGCAATTCGATGATAAGGCAGCATATTTAGTTGAGTTGCAAAGAACGCATCGGTTATTGCAACAAGACTTTATGCAAGCGATACCACGTACAGTCAGGGATGAGTTTGGTGATGTCTTGCCGGCGGTAATGAGTGAAGATATGAACTGGGGTACTGCAATAGAGCTAACGAGAACAGGGCGAGCGAATCCATTAGATAAGGCCAGAAGCGATTTATTACGGTTGCGCTATTTTTTTAATGGTGAGCAACTAATCAGAAGAACTTGGAAGCGTCTAGATCGTGCGCCGCAAGCCGAATTTCAGGAGCAAATGGTATTAGACAATGTGAAAACATGGCAACTGCGGTTTTTGGCTGGAGAACAATGGCTTGATATGTGGCCTATTAATGTTGACGGCTCAGCGAATGATTTGCCCAGTGCGATTGAGGTTAATTTATCGCTTTCTAATGACCGCGAGTTTCGCTGGTTATTTGCTGTCGTCCCCAGGATGTAGCCTGAGTTGACATGATACCCATGCCCCGACACTGTGAGAATAAAGAAAAAGGCGTTGCCTTGGTGGTTGTGTTATTAGTTGTGGCCTTAGTTTCATTGATTGCGACAGATCTGACCGGGCGCTTACAGCGTGAGATAAGGCGCAGTGCAAATGTGTTTGACCATCAACAGGCGCAATATTACACCTTAGGTGCCGAAAAGTTTGCAATAGCAGTATTGCAGCAGAGTATTAAAGATAACCCCGAGCGAGATGACTTGGCTCAGGCTTGGGCAACACAAGGTTTGTATTTTCCCGTTGAAGGGGGGGATTTAACGGGAGCGATTACCGATATGAACCGCTGTTTTAACCTGAACAGTATAGCGACTAAGCAAGAGGGCGCAGGTCTGGTGGTTGATAAAAAATCGATTGCTTATCGGTCGTATCAGCGGCTTTTAAGCTTGTTAGGCTTACCAGGCGGTTTAAGTGATTCACTCGCAGACTGGTTAGACAGTGATGAGCAGGTAGGTGGAATTGATGGCGCTGAGGATTTGGAGTATGAATTACTGACGCCCGCTTACCGTGCTGCAAATGGCCTGATGATAGAGGTGAGTGAATTACGTTTGATTCAAGGTTACACGCCTGATGTGATGAAAAAACTACGCCCTTATGTCTGCGCCTTGCCAGAAGATAACTGGCAGTTAAATATCAATACAATTGATCAAGATAAGCCTGAGTTATTGGCCATGCTGATTGAAAATTTATCATTGAGTTCAGCGGCAACAATATTAGCTGAGCGTAAGCAATCAGGTTATGATGACTTAGCCAGTTTTTGGCAACTGGAAGCTTTCGCAGGCCTTGAAATTGATGGCCAAGTAAAAGCGATGGTGCAGCTAGATTCAGACTATTACATGTTACGTGCTAAAGCCAACATTGGCCGGGGACATGAAGGGTTAACCAGCTTATTTAAACAGGTTAATAAGGGAAAAATACAGATTATGTGGCGAGATTTTGGGGCTGTAGAGTGACAGATACGATATTAATTGATTTTAGCAATTGTTCAGCGCCGATTAACTGGGCAAGATTCAGTGATGGCATTCAAAAGGAGACAGGCACAGTCGCCTCTCTTTCAGAGCTGACAGAGCGAGCACTAAACCATCAGCTTATCATCTGGGTACCGGGTGAAAAGGCGTTATTAACCACGGTTACAGTGCCTGCTGGCCAACAGCGGCATTTACATAAAATCTTACCGAGTTTATTAGAAGATAGTTTAGCCAGCGATATTGACCAACTCCACTTCATCATTGGTCATATTTCAACTGAAGGGCAGGTGAGTGTTGCGGTACTTGAACGCGCACTGATGCGTGATTATTTAGAGCAACTGAATGAGGCTGGCTTATACCCCGAAGCCATATTGCCAGCGAGCTTGGCAGTCCCTTTTATGCATAATGGCTGGAGCCTTCAAGTTGAGGGTGAAGTGAGTAGCTTACGCACGGCACCTCAAATGTGTCATGTATTTGATACGCAGAATATGGCACTGTTATTGCCAAAAATAACAGGTCACTCAACCCCGGCTATTTCACTGTATATAACTGAATCTCAGCATTTAGCCTTGTCATTGGAGAAACCCTGCGAAAGACGAGGGAACCCCGTGGATAAGTTAGCGACATTACCCGATAAAAATGTGATGGCAATGAATTTCTTGCAAGGTGACTTTCAGCCGCAAAGTAGTGTGCAGAAGTATTGGCAGCAATGGCGAGGCGTGGCCTTACTGGCCGTAATAGCGCTGCTTATTCATCTAACGAGTGTCGGTATAGAAACGTGGCAGCTTAATCAACAAGCGAAAAATACTAAAGCAGAAATAAAAAAGGTCTTTCAAACGGCATTTCCTGATGAGAAGCGGATTATTAATCCAAAAGCTCAAATGACACAACGGCTTGCCAAATTACAATCGGAGCAAGCTGGCGCAGGGTTTTTAAGGCTGTTACAACAGCTTGTTCCAGCATTAAAAGAGTCGCGAAAAGTCAGTTTAACTCGTATTAATTTTGAGCGTCGGCTTGGCGAAATGCGCTTAGACATCAATGCCCCAGACTATGCTCAACTAGAACAATTAAAAAACAAAATCGAGGCATTAGGTTTAAATGTTGAATTGGGGTCGGTTTCGGGTAATAAAGGTGCTTATACCGCGAGGCTTATGATTAGGGGGCAGCAATGAACGAATTACAACAATGGTGGCAATCATTGGTCATTAGAGAGCGTATTATCGTGACTGTTTTAGCGGTTTTTGTCGCGCTGATGATGTTTCAAGTAATGGTCTGGAATCCCTTACATAAAGGGCAGGAAAATGCAGCTAATTCAGTGAATAAGCAAACTGAGGTATTACGCTGGATGCAAGAGCGTGCAGCCTTGGTCGCAGAGTTACAGCGAAACATGCCTGCAAGCAATTCGTCTGTGAAACGCCAATCTATCTCTCAACGCCTTAATTCCTCAGCGACACAGGCCAAGGTGGAAATCAATCGTTTTCAAACAGTAGGTGATAATAGCGTGCAAGTCTGGTTAGATCATGTTGACTTTTCTAAGCTTCTTTTATGGCTAGAAATAGTGCACAAAGAGCAAGAAATACAGACCGAAAGCATCGTCGTTAGTGAAACGGGTAAAGCTGGACTGGTGAGCGCCAGAATGACACTGGTATCGAATTAGTTTCTTAGCTGTTTGATTAATCATGTCACAGGCGATAGCTTGGCGTTGCTCCAGTTTGGGTTAAGCAGAATAAAGGAACACAAGTAAGTACAATGTTAAAATCACGTTACCTCCTTATTTTAGGGAGCTTTGGAATTTTTTTGATAAGCATCGTTTTAACAGTACCTGCTAATCAAGCATATAAATGGGGTTTACTCCCAAGTAATGTCAGCTTTCAAGGACTGAGTGGTCGCCTTTTAGATGGCAGTGCTCAATACGCTAACATTAAAAACACAACGCTAAACAATGTGTCGTGGTCTTGGCAACCACTCTCCTTACTGAGCGGGCAATTTTTACTTAATTGGGCCATTGACGGGCAAGAGCTGGCAGGCAAAGGCCAGGCCTCTAGCAGTTTTCTAGGCAATAAGCAGATTTCGAACACGGCATTAACATTCAAAGCCGAAAAATTTAACCCGTACTTGCCAAAAGGTAATACATTAACGGGGAACGTTGCCCTAGATATAAGCTCTGCCACATTCAGTCAACAACTTGAGAGCATCGCAGCAACGGCAGCCATAGAGTCGTTATTGGTGGCAACAACCATCGGAGAGTTTCAAATAGGGGCGCTTAATCTGGTGGCTAAGGGCACAGAGGCTGAAGGGTTTCAGCTTCAAGTAACGGATGCTCAAGATAGCGAGAGTGTTAATATAGTCGCTGACGTTAATCAGCAACAGTTAACACTATCTGGCCAAGTTCAGGCTGACTCTAACTTAGCCAAACAAACAACCCCATTACTACCGTTGATTGCCAAAAAGCAAGGCAATACGTGGATTCTATCTTGGCAGGGTACTTTACCTGAAAAGTTATTTTAAAATAAACAGCTGACGAGATACTGCGAAGCAGTCGTTTTAATATTTAGCGCCCTTCAGTTTAATGCGCAAAATACCCATTAAAATAATCCCTTTTTTAGCATCTAATCTACTTTATAACGCTGCTAGTTGATCTATATCATTTAGCAGTTAAGTAGCATCATTTTATTTTTGTAAAAACCAGTATTTAGTCGTAGGTTTAATCATATATAAGTTATTAATTTATATAGGAGAAGTACGATGACAAGGAGTAATATGATGACGAAAAAAGATACATTTTTCGCTGGAAAAAAGGCAAAAATTTTAGCTATTGCTGCAGCAGGTTTTATGCTCTCTGCATGCTTTGATTCATCCTCAAGTAATAATAGTAATATCCCTGAAAAAGAAGACAGTGGAATTTACTTTGATCTTACTGGTGTGGACTATAGCGCCATCACGGTAGATGACTCATTATTACCAGCAGGTTCTCGGCTATTGGCATCACAATGTGCAGTATGTCATGGCACTTATGGTGTGGCCGTTAGAGACTGGCCCGATTTATGGGGGAGCGGAAGGCGTATCAGCGGTTGGATGATCGATTACCAAGATCCTACTTTGTATGCAGATAGCATGATGCACTTACATGCTTTGGCCTTTACGGTTGATGAAGTCGATCTGTTAAAAAGTTACTATCAAGAAGTGGAATACACGGGAGAATAATCATGAGTAAATCAACGTTAGATATTGATGTTCGCCAAGCGCTTTGGTCTAGACGAAACGTTCTCAAAGCGGGTGCAGGTTTATTGGTGGGCTTATCAGGCATACATTCATTATCTGCCTTAGCATTAACTTCATCGTTAAAAGTAGTTGTTGTCGGGGGTGGCTTTGGCGGTGCCACTGCAGCCAAGTACCTGAAATTATGGGGGAAAGATTTAGTAGAAGTGACCTTGGTTGAACCTAAAGCAGAATATAGTTCAGCGATTTTGAGTGGCATGGTGCTTACGGATCAACTAGAGATTGACCGTTTAGATTTTGGTTATGATCGTTTAAGTGGTGTGCACGGTGTAACCATAGTACAAGACCGTGTCGCATCGGTTGACTCTGCTGCTAAAACAGTGACGTTGGATGGTGGTTCCACCTTGGATTATGATCGTCTAATCTTGTCTCCAGGCATTGACTTTGTTGATGTGGACGGCTGGGACCCAGAAAAACTACCGCATGCTTGGGACGGACGCGAACAAACTCAACTATTACAGCAACAACTTGAAAACTTTCCCGACAATGGCACGTTTGTACTGAAAGTACCTGCGCCACCGTATCGTTGCCCACCAGGGCCTTATGAAAGAGCAAGTGCAATAGCAGATTATCTTCGCCACAATACGGAAGGGGCCCGAATTGTAGTGCTCGATACACTGGCAGATATCTCCATCGAGCCTGATCTTTTTCACAGCCTATATGATGAACTTGGGGTTGAGTATCGCCCAAATATTGAAGTGCTCAGTGTCAATTCTGGTGATGATGAAGGCAATGGCCGCTCCATTACCTTTAGTGATTCAGGCAGTGTCGTCGAAACCATTGAAGCGAATGTCATTAACCTTATTCCGGATAACAAAGCCGCACCATTAATATTTTCTGCTGGCCTTGCTGATCCTCTCACGGAAAAATGGGCCGCTATTAACCCATTAAGCTATGAATCAACCGTACCGGGTAAGGAATTTATTCATGTATTGGGTGATTCTCAGGCCACTGCACAGCCTAAAGCAGGTCAAATGGCTAATGCGCAAGCTAAGATTTGTGCGGATGCGATTTTACGAATATTAGCTGGCAATGCGCCTTATGCTCACCCGATAACGACAGTCGGTTGCTCTTCACCGGTCACATTAACCAAAGTAAATTGGGCGGGTAACAACTGGCGTTATGATACAGACACGGGGCAAATGGTAAAAGATGTTGCTAAAGCCGCTCCTGTGCCGACCGAAGAAAATTGGCAGCCAATGTTAAGTTGGGCGCATAATCTATTTGCAGACTCATTTGGTTAGTGTTTTGTAACGGTTTGCATTTTTATAAAGCCGGCAAATTGCCGGCTTTTTTTGTTGACAGCAAGTTATAGGAGTATGGCAAAACAATACACAGTATGGTCTTTAAGCTAAGCGGCTAGTGCTAGAAGCTTAGTCCGAAATTTATTGATTTAACAACACAGCCATTGCTAAATAACAAGCATTGTAGGCTGAATGAAGCAGCAAGCTAGGGTATATTTGACGATGCCGGTCTCTAAAATAACCAAAAATCAGCGATGGTAAAATAACGCTTAAAGCCCAAAAGACTGAGTGGTTGATTAAATGAATTGACATAAATAACACGCTGGTCATGAGATTTGCCAAACTAATGCCATGATAGTTTAGCCTTGCCCCATTAATATTCATTAACTGACCTTGAATGACACCACGAAAAAGTACTTCTTCAACAATAGGTTGCCAAACAATAAAAGAAAATAATAACGCAGTATTGAGCGCTATATGTTGAGACCAATCAGCAATCACAGCCGTTAATACTAGAAGAGCGAGTGGTGCGGCTACAAGGGCCAGATAAAAGTAGCGGTCAGATAAAAATTTAGTGTCTAAATTTAAACCCAACTCGGTGATGAATGATTGTTTCATAAAGCGATACCTAAGTGACATCAATTTGCCGTTTTACCGCGTCACAATGCCTATTAAGAGGGGGGGGGGTTATGGGCAATAAGAATAAACATTATCGCTATATTTTAACGGTTGAGGAAGCATTTTTTTAGATGATCCTGAATGTTGACGGGTTAAACTTAAGCATAAAAAAACGCCCCTCTACAAGAGGGGCGTTTTCCTTACAACAATAATGAATCGGGTAACTTAACTATTGTTGTTACCAGATTGACGTCTTCTAAAGCCTAAGTAGCCCAGTGCAGATAACAATATAGCGGGCAACACGGGGTCAAAAGCAGCATTATTAGGGTTGGCCACACAACCACCACCACCGCCACCACTTGACGCTACGGGTACCACGGGTACTACTGGGTCGGGTATATAGTCTTCCAACGGAGTCGGCGTGGTTGTTACCCAGCCTGGTACGGTTTGATCAACTGCTGGAATAGGTGTCATACGAATTGTGAAGTTAGTATGTCCTGCTCCAATTACATTACCTACATCAAATACATCACCTACATTAACAATATAAGTCAAACCTAGGTTAAGAACATCTTCGATTCCACCAACGCTGTATAGATTAGTACCATCCGTTCCAGAGGTATCGGTAGCCCAAGCAATTAAGTCAGCTTCAGGAACCGGTGCAAACCCATCGGCATTGCCCAATAACCATTGGTAATCGACGTCTACAGTGCTTGGATCATCCCCCCAGAAAGCGACTAATTTAGCATCAGTTAATGGGTTGTTATCCTCATCAAAGAATATCGCTGTTGGTTCCCAAATACTCGGTAACCAATCGCCAAATAACAAAGTGTAATTGCTGGGAGCAAAGGGTGTTGTTGATTCAATGGTATATGCATCAGTTAATTCTACGTTATACCCTGCTCTAACATCATCAAAGAAACCATCATTAGGGTGTTTATCATCTGCCTTACCAAACAAGCCTGCAGAGAAAACAGCCAAATCGACAGGGTCCCAAATATCAGATCCATCGGCTACATCAAGGTCATCTACACCTTCACCCAGGCCTAATGATAGAGCAATATCTTCTCCAACCGCTTTAACAAAGGCCGAACCTACTCCAAACCCCAGTTCAATTTTATAACCAGACAAACGTTTATCTGTGTAGTTATTTAGTTTTTGTAAAATCATATAACGACGTGAAGGATCTGCTATAGGGTCCACTTCATCTTCTACATTGAAAACTAAATCAATGGTTTCTTCATCTACGCCATCAACACTTGCTGGCAAGGCATCCACTTTGAAGCGTTTATGCGTTTGAAACGGGCTATCGCATAAGGTTGGATTGGGTGAAACAGGGTCATCTAACCAGCCTGTTGCGCCATCATCTGTTGAGTAATAAGAAGTGCTCATAATGCAACTTTCAGGCTTATCGAACTCGTTATTAACTGCAGCGGTTATCGCTTTTACACCGGATGGCTCGCCAACAGGCCAATCTTTACCATGTAAATTCCCCATAATAACTGCAGTATCATCAGAAACTTCACTGACAAAAGTATCACCGACAACCATCGGGTCATAGCTGCCATCGCCTTCATTAAATGTTTTACCAACATCTAAACCCGAGTCAACATCAACAATTCTAACGTTAACATTGTCAAGATTCCAAGCGCCAAAGCCATCTTCGTCAGCATCAACAACAGGGCTTGGAGCGCCTTGTGGAAGACCTACGAGCCGATCAGCATGCACAGGGGCAGTAAGCACACCCAAACACGCCGCAGCGATGAGATTTAATTTAAACTTATGTCGACAATTGGTCATAATTCTTCCTTGTATATTTATACGTTGTTATATGATGATTTGATAATAAAGCAACGGTCTTAAAAAAAGCCTCACCCACACAGGTGAAATTGCTGGTTATTGGGCTTTTTTCTGATCTAGATCAGTATTTACGCTGTATTATCTTTTTGGAGACTCTGCTAATAATGGATAAGGAATTTATGTTGTCAACGCCACACAAACTATTGAATGCTTCAACGCCAAATTTAAGCGAAGAGGCGATGAATAAAAGAATTATTCTTATTCAATCTTGTTTGATTTCGGGGCATAGTTTTCAAGCCATTATGCACCATCAGGCGGGCTTTATTCAGCAAGCGACTGGTGCCGGTTTGATGGCGATGTGTATTGAGCGAAAGCAACAGCTCGGTATGGAGTTTTTAGGGCCTTCAAAAAGAGCAGTGCTAACATTATTTAAAAAGTACAAAATTCGCGCACAATCTCTTACGCTGGAAAAATTTTTACATCATTATCATTCAGATCTACTGACTCATGGCCATGTGTTGGAGATTCATAATCTAGAAAAGGTGTTTGAAGGGATGTTAAGCAAAGATCAATGCGAACAGTTTTCAAAAGAGCTTGGTTTTAAATCTGCTTTTATTCACCCATTGTTTTCATTTGAAGAGGTGCATATTGGTTATGTTGTGTATTTTTATTTGCACGACCACATTCCAAATACGAGCAGCTTGGGTACGATAACAGGCTTGCTGCAAACGATTATTCGACCACTGTATGAGCCAGAGACAGAAACGTTTTATTCCAAATGTATTCGGTTATCTAATCAGGAATTAGAGATGCTAACGCCGACAGAAAAACGAATTGTGCGTCAATTAATTAAAGCTAAAACGAATGCTGATATTGCTGAGCAAATGCATGTGAGCATCAACACCATTAAAACGCATACTAAACATATTTTTTCAAAACTGAACGTTAATTCAAAACTGGAATTATTTAATAAATTGAAAAACCTGAACATTTAATAGCTTAGAGCCGAGCTTAATATATCAAACGTATTTAGCCAAATGAGCCGAAGGGGCTAACTGTCGACGTGTCATCCCGTTAATAGCCTGCGGCTGTGGCGATAGATAAAAATGCCTAGTTATGATTTATGAGTGTAGGGGAATGATAAGGTTTGCCGCCGTACCGCCCCCTGGTCTTGGGTGAAGTTGTAGTGTCCAGCCACTGGCTTCGCAAAGTTGTTGAACGATGGTTAGCCCTAACCCACTTCCGCCTGTGGCTCGGTTACGTGATTGTTCTAAGCGATAAAAGGGCCGAAAGACGGCTTCACGTTGTTCAGCCGGAATGCCTTTGCCGCGATCTAATATTTGTAGCGTTATTTCACTAGCAGTATGGCTACATTGTATTTCGACAAGCTGATAGTCACTATAGCGAAGCGCGTTATCAATTAGGTTCGTTAAAACCCGTTGTAAGGCATGGCTGTCGACATGGCACATACATTTATTTTTAGATGGAAAGCGAGCTTGGATGTTTTTTGATTGAAAATTGGAGATAAGCTCTACAATAAATTCATGTAGATCGACTTCTTCTATATTGTGTGGTGCTAAGCCACGGGCTAGCGCTAAGGTGTCGCTTATTAGTTGTGTCATTTCTTCTAGATCATGACGTAATCGTGCAATTAGCTCAGGGTCTTGCTGTTCATTAAGCATTTCTACGGCGAGTTGCATTCTTGTAATGGGGCTGCGTAAATCGTGAGAGATACCGGCAAATAAAGTGGTTCTGTTGGTCAGTAAGGCGGCTATTTCTTTAGCCATTAGATTAAAGTGCTGGGTGAGTACAACTAATTCTCGCGGCCCTGTTTCTGCTAGTAAAAGGGGGGTTTCCCCTCGGCCAACCAATGACGTTGCATCCGATAATTTTGTGATGGGAATGGTGATTCGCCGAACTAAGAGTAACGTTGTTAAAATAATCAACAGTGTGCCGCCGAGAATAATATAAAGCGAGGCTATCGGTGGTTTTGCGCCGATACGTTCAAGTGAGAAACTGACGCGGATAAAGCTGTTAGCAATGGGGATGTTGATGCAAAAAAAAGTGCTATCACCACCTTGTTGGGTTTGCACATAGATGGGCTTGCCGGTGAGCCTTAGTAAAGCCTCTTCAAGAAACTTTATATAGGGCAGTGGGCTGCGGTGGGTTTCTAAAGGTTTTAAAACGGGGGTAATGGTCAGTTCATGTTTATCAAATAACTCTTGTTCAAAGTCGGGTCGGGTGCTGGGCGGCAGTTCAACCCAGGTTTGCGCTGAGATGACGATTAATGATGCGAAGTCATTCGCCGCTCTTTTTGACACAGGTATTAGAATGTAATACGCCACGACTAAGCTTGAGAAGACTAAGAATATCAAAAAGGCGATGGTGAGTGTGAGGCTGGTTTTTGCAAACAGTGTTTGGGGGCGGCGCATCGCTTAATCGGCCTTTTTGTGGTGGGGAGAAAAGCGATAACCTTTGCCCCAAATAGTTTGAATAAACAGGGGGGATTTGATATTTGTTTCGATTTTACGACGTAAGCGCGTTATGCGAATATCAATGCTCCGATCAAATGGCGAACGGTCATGCCCTTTCAACCTATCAATTAAGTTATCTCGACTAAGGACGCGGTTTGGGTGTTCAACAAATACTTGTAGTAACGCAAATTCACCGGTGGTGAGCGAGATGATTTCACCCAAACGAGTCAGTGTTTGGCTAGTAATATTTAAACTAAAGTCACCAAAAGTATAGGTGTCCTCGTCTGCCTGTTCATGATCGACAATTGCTGGGTGTTGACGTCTTAAAATAGCTCTAATCCGAGCTAATAATTCTCGTGGGTTAAATGGTTTGGCAAGATAGTCATCAGCCCCCACTTCTAAGCCAATAATGCGGTCAATATCATCACCTCGTGCTGAGAGCATAAGAATAGGTGTGTTTTGATCGGTACGTAATCGGCGGGCAATACTTAAGCCATCTTCACCCGGTAACATAATGTCAAGAATGATCAGATCAACTTCGTTATTTTGTAGGTAGCTATCCATCGCTATGCCATCTAACACGCTGGCGACGTTAAATCCTTCTCCTTCGAGATAACGGCCTAATAGCTCACCAATGGCAACATCATCATCGACAACAAGAATGTGAGTAGTTTTAGTATCCATGCCTCTAGACTAGCAGAACTAAGGATCTACAAACAACTGCGTATTGGAATTGAAACACCTTGTTACAAATACAGGGGGAAATGACATTTTTTAGAAATACTTTTTGGATAAGCTTTCATTTGTAAGAGGTGGTTTTGAAATAAACTTTGGAGAAACAGTCATGAATACAGTTAAAGGTTTAGTAGTAGGTGCATCAGTTTTGTTGGCGGTTGGTTCTGGGTGGGTTATTGCTGATGATAATGATGGGTTGGCAACGCAAACAGAAGTGCAAACAAGAACAGAGAAAGGAGACCAATTGTACGGTAGCCAGCTTATGACTGTTCAGGAACGTGCAGAACATAGGGCCAAAATTCATGCAGCTAAAACGATGGAAGAGCGTGAAAAAATTCGTTCTGAGCAGCATGAACGGATGAAAATACGCGCTAAAGAACGCGGAGTTACTTTAGCGGATGAAGCGCCTAAACAAGGTGGTAAAAAAGACTATATTAACAAAGGTCAGGGCGCAGGATTCGGAGCTGCAGACCGTAAAAGATCAGGATTCGGAGCTGCAGGCGGTAAAGAATCGAGCCGCGACAAGTAGTTATATGTGGACGGCTTAAAGTGCTTCGGCACCGTGTTTAGTCGTGATGATGGATTTTGTTAGTATTGAACGGTTTTGTTACAAAATGATACTTAAATGACATTCTTTAGAAATATCTTTTATGTATATTTTAAACGTAGGATTTATATCCTTTACTAATGATTTTGGAGAAATAATGATGAAAAAAGTTAAAATTTTAGTGGTAGGCGCATCAACACTTTTAGCAGCAAACTCTGCTGTGGTTTTTGCTGAGGATGTTGATACATCTGGAAGGCAAGTGATAACACAAGAAAGAATTCAAACGCAGTCTCAGTTAAAGGATGGCAGCGGTACGGGTGAGGGTAAGCAACACAACTACCAATACCAATATAAATATGAAAAAAGTGGTGAAAACGGCACTGGAAACGGGCAGGGAAGTGGACAAAAAGCGGGTAGTTATGGGCAAGGTTATGAGTCACGGCAAGGTGGTCAGTCTGTAGGTAGCCGTAACGGTGGTGGTATCAGCCGCAACAGTGGTGGTGGCGGTAGTCGTAACGGTGGTGGTAGTCGTAGTGGCGGCGGTGGCGGTGGTAAACGCTAAGTAGGATTGTTCTTCCTTCACATTTTATTAACGACACGTGGTCAAGTCAGGGTGCTAAATCGCATTGATGACTTGACCATCATCTAAAAAGGACATAACAATATGAAATTAAAAGATATTTTAAGTTTAACGCTCGCTCTGTCTTTGGTCACATCGATTGGTTTTGCTACAGCTAATGAAGGTGATTCAATAGATGAGGACGAAGCGGCTACTAATGTTATTGATAGTGATAGCAGTCAAACGGTTGATCTCAATGAACAGCTCCACCTTGTTTATATGCGAGAAGAAGAAAAACTGGCTAGGGATGTCTATATTAAACTCAGTATGATTTATCCAGAGTCGATTGTTTTTGGCAGTATAGATGACTCAGAACAGCGTCATACTGATGCCGTTAGAGATAAGCTTAAACAGTATGGGATTGAAGACCCTAATACTAACGACAATGTCGGTGTTTTTACTGGCGAAGAATTTGGTGAATATTTCACTGAAAACTACGCTAGTTTGATCGCCAGGGGTGAAATCAGTGAGCTAGAAGCCTTTTATGTTGGGGCTTATATAGAAGAGTTGGATATGCGTGATATTAACCAATGTCCAGATGAAATTATTCATCAAGATAATGGGATAAATGATCTGTTGGCTTGCGGTAAAGTGTATACAGACAATCCAGATATTAAGCAGCTTTATACTTCATTGTTAGACGGCTCAGATAGCCACTTAAAAGCCTATGTGAAAAATATTGAGAAGTTTATTGGTGAAGGAAATTACGAGGCTCAAGTGCTGAGCCAGGAAGAAGTTGATGCTATTTTAGAGCGCTAATATTGCCGAGGAATAAAAGGGTGCATCTTAATCATTAAGGTGTACCCTTTTTTTGTGAAGGTCTTTTAGGAAAGGCTATTAACAGTAATTTTTTTCGATGTGCTTCCCTTTTGAATCTCACCATTAATTTTAAATTAAGCGAATGGAGATACGCTTGCTAATGGCCAATAAATTAGTTTAGTAAGCTTTTCATTAGGGCCAAGCTTTCTTGGCCCTTTTTCTTTTGTTCCTCGGGGTTTTTCTTATTAACGGCGGCCCAATCCAAATCCTCAACCGGTAGTTCGGTTAAGAAGCGGCTGGGTTCGGTTGAGGCAACGTCGCCATATTTTTTTCGTTGAGCGCAATAACTAAAGGTGAGTTGCTGTTGAGCCCTTGTAATGCCAACGTAAGCAAGCCGTCGTTCTTCTTCAATTTGTTCGGTATCTATACTGTTTTGGTGAGGTAAAATCCCTTCTTCCATGCCAATTAAATAAACGTAAGGGAACTCAAGGCCTTTTGCAGCGTGTAAGGTCATGAGTTTTATTTGATCGGTTTTTTCTGCTTCCTCGTTGCGTTCCAAGCTATCGAGCAGCATCATGCGAGACACAATGTCGCCTAAACTACGTTCTTCTTGTGACTTTTTAGCGCTATTTTCAATCCATTTAATCAACTCTAGCACGTTGTTTATTTTCCGCTCGGCCTGTTTGTCGCTATTGGCGTGGGCTTTAATCCAGTCGTAATACTCAATGTGTTGCATCATCTCGTGAAGTATCGCTATAGGGTCTTCTTGTTGTGTTCTGTCCGATAGACTAACAATCCAGTCGCAGAATGAACGCAGCTTGTGATAGGTGCGTTCGTTTAGCTGTTGCTCAAGCCCTATTTCAAAACAAGCATCAAACAAACTAATGTGGCGGCTATTGGCATAAAGGGCCAGTTTTTCAACCGTGCTGGTGCCAATTTCGCGACGAGGTGTATTAATGACCCTTAGAAAGGCGCTGTTGTCATCTGGGTTAATAAGGAGCTTGATGTAACAGAGGGTGTCTTTTACTTCAGCATGTGAGAAAAACGAAGTGCCGCCACTGATGGTATACGGCAAGGACAGTTCACGTAAGCTTTTTTCTAACAGTCTTGCTTGGTGGTTGCTTCGGTAGAGGATGGCAAAGTCGGCGTTATTAGCGCGGTGTTTAAACTTTATGCGGGAAATTTCAGCGGCAATTTGTTGTGACTCTGAAAACTCATCTTTACATTTGATGACGTTAATTTTCTCGTCACTTTTAATGTTGCTCCACAGGTTCTTTTCATACAAGTGCGGGTTGTTGCTAATAAGCTGGTTGGCGGCCTTTAATATACGTTGATTAGAGCGATAGTTTTGCTCTAGCTTAATGATATCTAGCCGCGGAAAATCCTTTTTTAGGGTAAATAGATTTTCTGGATTAGCGCCTCGCCAAGCATAAATGGATTGGTCATCATCGCCCACGACGGTAAATTGCCCAACCGAGCCGACTAGGTGCTTAAAAAATTCGTATTGGGTGGTGTTAGTGTCTTGATACTCATCGAGTAATAGGTAACGGGTACTGTTTTGCCATTTTTCTAATACCGATGGATGTTCATTGAAAAGAATAAGCGGTGTAAGGATTAAGTCATCAAAATCAACCGCATTACAGACGCGGTTATATTGTTGATACTGTTCATATAATGCAGCGGCAAATTGCTGTTGAGCATCTTCAGCCAAAGACATGGCTTGAGCTGGTAAGACAGCTTGGTTTTTCCAGTCGGATATTTGCCATGAAAGGGGCGATATTTGAGCCTTGTCCAGCTGATGTTGGCTGTTTTCTAAAATATCTTGTAGTACCTTGTATTTGTCTTGCTCATCTAAAATGCTGATGTTCTTTTTAAAGCCAAGTGTTTGGTATTCTCTACGAATAATATCTAGGCCAAGGGAGTGAAAGGTTGATATGCGAATGCCTTTAGTCTTTTTTGACGAACAGAGCTGGTCTACACGCGAGCGCATTTCTCTGGCGGCCTTATTAGTGAAGGTGACGGCGGTAATATGTTTAGCCTCAACACCGTTGCTAATAAGATGTGATATTTTTTCGGTAATGACGCGGGTTTTACCGCTGCCTGCGCCGGCGATGACTAGCAGTGGCGTGTCAGTTGTTATAACAGCTTTGTGTTGCTCAGGGTTTAATTTGGGCACAGCGACTCGAAAGGTAAATTTGGTAGCGAATTTTACTCGTTCTTGATGATATTTTCAGTGCTTTTAGCGGTTTATGCGATGCGTTTATCCATACGACGATAACTAAGCGCCTCCGTTAGGTGGTGACGCTGGATGTTAGTTTGATTATCCATATCTGCGATAGTCCGAGAGACGCGTAAAATACGATGGTAAGCACGGTGCGATAGCCCTAACTTTTCGATAGCTTGTTCTAATAGGTGATGATCTTCATCGCTAATATCACAATGTTGTTTGATTTGTGAGGTCGATAAAAGGTGGTTTGGTTGGCCCTGTCGAGCAAGGGCTCGTTGTTGAGAATGTGCGACTCTCTTAGCAATATGAGCGCTACTTTCCTCGCCTTTGGTGGAGCCCTTTCGCAGCATTTCAGTTGATATCCGAGGGACTTCTATATGCATATCAATTCTATCAAGTAAGGGGCCAGAAATTTTATTGCGGTAGCGTGCAATTTGCGGTGGCGTGCATCGACATCTCTGAGATGCATCACCTAAATATCCGCAGGGGCAAGGGTTCATTGCGGCGATAAGCTGAAATTGAGCAGGAAAATCTGTTTGATGATTGGCACGGGATATGGAGATTTTTCCGTTTTCAATCGGTTCACGGAGGACCTCTAAAACCTTACGGTCGAACTCAGGTAATTCATCAAGAAACAAGACCCCGTGATGGGCGAGCGATACCTCCCCAGGTTTTGGTGGATTGCCACCACCGACCAATGCGACCGCAGAGGCGGTGTGATGTGGAGATCTAAACGGCGGTACTTGCCATTGTTGAATATTAATATTGTGCTGGCTTATTGAATAAATAGAGGCGGTTTCAATGGCCTCTTGTTCATTAAGTGTGGGTAAAATACTGGGCAAGCGTGCCGCAAGCATAGATTTACCCGTTCCGGGAGGGCCGAGCATCAACAAGCTATGCCGGCCAGTTGCGGCTATTTCTAATGCGCGCTTTGTATGCTGCTGCCCGTGTACATCTGAAAAATCAGGCTGAGTATCAATCGTTTTATTCAGCGTAGTTGTTGGTTGGACAGTAGGAAGAGCTTGCTGGCCGCGTAGATGCGCGCACACGGCGAGTAGGTGTGGAGCGGCTAAAATGTTAACACTAGAAACGAGCGAGGCTTCATGCTGATTCGGCACGGGTAAGCACAGTGTGCGTTTACTAGCTCCGCAAGCAATGGCAGAGGGTAATGCACCTTGAATGGGCCGTAGTTCACCACCGAGTGATAGCTCGCCAAGGAACTCGTACTGCGCAATGTCGTTAGTGGGGATTTGGCCTGAGGCGGCTAAAATACTCAGTGCTATCGGGAGGTCAAGTCGCCCGCCTTCTTTAGGTAAGTCTGCAGGTGCTAAATTGATGGTAATGCGTTTTGCAGGGAAATCAAATTGGCAATTAATAATGGCGCTGCGAACACGGTCTTTACTTTCTTTAACGGCAGCCTCAGGAAGACCAACAATACTTAGGCTCGGTAAACCGTTAGCAAGGTGGGCCTCAACGGTAACCAGTGGTGCGTTTATGCCAGAAGAAGAACGCGTATAGATAGTAGCAAGTGACATGGTGGAATCCTTTCCTTTGTCGTAATGGTTAAGGGGCGGCGTTATTGTTTTTGGGCGCTTAGCTCATGGAGTAATTTTTCAAGCTCTTCGAGCTTTTCACGTGTTCGAAGGAGTACCGCGTTTTGTGTATCAAATTCTTCACGTGTCACTAAGTCAAATTTAGTAAATTGTTGCTGCAAGATAGATTTAAAGTTCTTCTCTGTCTCTTCTTTAAGGGCGGAAAGGTCGCTGGGTAAGTGTTCACTGAGCGACTTTGCAAGGTTTTCAATAAAATTTGGGTTAATCATGGGGTATTCAAGGCTAGTTAATGGAGGGCTTTGTTGCTCTAATTTGGTGCAATAAAACTAAATTAGGTTGTTTCTAGTGCGCTTTTGTTGTTTTTTTTCAAATAAAAAAAGGTTGAAACAAGTGCTTTATGTTAACCTATCGGCATGAACATTAGCCTTATCTCGTAGCAACTTTAAGGTAAGTCGATATGATCAGTATTACTAAGTTTAACAACAAATGAGGAAATAAAATGAAATTATTAAAAACAACTGCCGTCGCTGGCTTATTGGTCGCTTCAAGTGCAGCAACTGCTTTAGAGTTAAGTGGCAATGTCGCGTTAACATCTGATTACATCTGGCGTGGGGCTTCTCAAACAGACGGTGCTCCAGCTATTCAAGGTGGGTTTGATGCTGATTTGGGTAACGGCTTATATGCAGGTGTTTGGGCCTCTAATGTTGATTTTGGTGATGATACAAGTATTGAAACTGATCTATATGGCGGTTGGGCTGGTGAGTTCAATGGTGTTGGTGTTGATGTGGGTTATATCCACTACCATTACTCAACAGAAGGCTACCAGTTAGATGAACTATACGCGGGTGTGTCTTTCGGCCCTGCAAGTTTAACGTTTTACTACGATCTAGGTCTGGCTGAAGATGAGCTAGGTAACTACACAGATTTAGGTTTAGACCTTGGCGAATATAATGGTGTTGCATTTTCAGCACACGCTGGCTATTACGATATAGATAGTAAGCAAGGTGGTGATGATTATTGGGATTATAAATTAGCAGCTTCAACATCAATGTTTACTGTTGACTGGGAATTAGCGTTGACTGGAACGGATGAAAACGTATCAGACGGCGATGCGCTTGATGAAGCGGTTGTATTAACAGTTTCTAAGTCTCTATAAAGTTGAGTTAAGCAGGGAGGTTTCCTTGCTTGTTCGATAAGGCAATTAATTGCTTTAAGAACGCCCCTCATTGAGGGGCGTTTTTTTATGCGTGAAAACAATGTAGGGACACGAGTTGTTGAGGAATAGATGCACCAGTCTTGTGCGTTGTGGCTTTTAGAATCGTGAAAAATGGTTTTGTTTTTTTATATCTAATTGATATATAAGCTAATTGTATGTTTGGCATGTAGTGTGCATTTAATAAATACGTCAATAAGACGAATTTTAGAAATAAGGATGAAATATGAAACTAGTAACAGCTGTATTAAAGCCTTTTAAATTAGATGACGTTCGTGAAGCGCTCTCTGATATTGGGGTTTCCGGCATTACCGTCACCGAAGTCAAAGGTTTTGGTCGCCAGAAGGGGCACACCGAACTCTATCGTGGTTCTGAGTATGTTGTGGATTTCTTGCCTAAAGTAAAAGTTGAAATTGCTTTGTCTGACGATCAAGTTGAACAAGCAGTAGATTCAATTATTAAAGCGGCAAACACTGGGAAAATTGGTGATGGCAAAATTTTTGTCACTGAACTTGAGAAAGTAGTTCGCATCCGTACCGGTGAAACTGGCGCAGAAGCGCTTTAATTTTAAAATAATTTGGAGGATCTCAACGTGGATCAAATATTAGAATTACAATATGCACTCGATACATTTTATTTCTTAATGTGCGGCGCACTTGTTATGTGGATGGCAGCTGGCTTCTCAATGTTAGAAGCGGGCCTTGTCCGTTCAAAGAATACAGCAGAAATTTTAACGAAGAACGTGGCGCTATTTGCAATTTCTTGCATCATGTATTTAGTGTATGGCTATGAGATTATGTACGGCGGTGGTGCAATGCTGAGTGGTATTGAGCTGGATGGAGCTGCGACTGCCGATGCATTAACAGCAACAGTGTTAGCTGAGTCAAAAGAAGCGGGCTTTGATGGTGGTTCAGTTTATTCAAATGCATCTGACTTCTTTTTCCAAGTAGTGTTCGTTGCAACAGCGATGTCTATCGTTTCTGGCGCGGTTGCTGAGCGTATGAAACTTTGGTCATTCCTTGCCTTTGCAGTGGTGATGACCGGCGTTATTTACCCTATGGAAGGATCATGGACATGGAATGGCGCGGATGTTTTCGGCTTGTATAACCTTGGCGACCTTGGCTTTTCAGATTTTGCGGGTTCAGGGATTGTGCATATGGCTGGTGCTGCTGCTGCTTTAGCCGGTGTTTTATTACTAGGCGCTCGTAAAGGTAAGTACGGCCCAAATGGTGAAATTCAACCTATTCCAGGCGCAAACCTGCCATTAGCAACTCTAGGTACGTTCATTTTATGGATGGGTTGGTTTGGTTTTAACGGTGGCTCTGTGTTGAAACTGGGTGACATTGCCAGTGCAAATTCAGTAGCGATGGTTTTCTTGAATACTAATGCTGCGGCCGCAGGTGGAGCAATGGCTTCATTAATTGTTGCTAGAATAATGTTTGGTAAAGCGGATTTAACCATGTTACTGAACGGTGCTTTAGCAGGTCTTGTTGCTATTACGGCTGAACCTTCAACTCCAACGGCGCTACAAGCGACCTTATTTGGTGCGGCTGGTGGTGTATTGGTTGTGTTATCAATTGTTACCTTAGATAAACTAAAAATTGATGATCCTGTTGGCGCTATTTCAGTTCATGGTACTTGTGGTTTGTTAGGCCTTTTATTGGTGCCGTTAACAAATGATGGCTCAAGCTTTTCTGGTCAATTGATCGGCGCTGCAACTATCTTTGGTTGGGTATTCATCACTAGCTTAGTTGTTTGGGGAGTACTGAAAGCAATTATGGGTATTAGAGTATCAGCTGAAGAAGAATACGAAGGTGTTGATCTTAGTGAATGTGGTATGGAAGCATACCCAGAGTTCATGAATAAATAGAAACATACATCGAAGTTGTATAAAAAAGGGCGCCTAGGCGCCCTTTTTTACATTGAAGCAAAAGTTATTCAGTTAATAATGCTTGTGCTTCACGATATTTTGCGGCCGTTTTGTTTGATATTTCTGATGGTAAGGCGGGCCCTGGGTTGGTTTTATCCCAATCTAAGGTTTCTAGGTAGTCACGAACAATCTGTTTGTCGAAACTAGCAGGGCTTGTTCCAACTTTGTACTCTTTTGCGTCCCAAAAGCGCGATGAGTCAGGTGTAAGTACTTCGTCAATAAGGTGTAAGACGCCCTCATCATCAAGGCCGAATTCAAATTTAGTGTCAGCAATAATAATGTTACGCTCTAGTGCATATTTAGCAGCGGTTTTGTACAACGTTAAGCTAATATCACGCACTTGCTTGGCTAAGTCTTCACCTAATAACTCAATAGTTTCTTCATAAGAGATGTTTTCATCGTGGTCGCCTACCGCAGCCTTAGTTGAAGGTGTGAAGAGAGGCTCAGGTAGTTGAGAGGCTTGCTGTAAGTTTTCAGCTAACTGAATGCCACACACTTGCCCTGTTTTTTGATAATCTTTCCACCCTGAGCCGATTAGGTAGCCGCGCACGATGGCTTCGATAGGTAAAGGTTTTAATTTTTTGACAATAATGCCACGCTTTTCAAGACGCTGACAGTCTTGTTCACTATCTAATACCTGATTGAGCGTTAATTTAGATAGTTGGTTAGGGATTAGGTTGGCTAATTTTTCAAACCAAAAATTAGATACTTCGTTGAGCACAATGCCCTTGCCTGGAATTGGATCGGGTAGAATAACGTCAAAGGCAGACAGGCGATCTGTGGTGACAATCAGCATGTGCTTGTCATCAATATCGTAAATGTCGCGAACTTTTCCTTTATGTATAAGTGGTAGGCTGTTTATGTTGGCGTCGAGTAGTGAGGCTGGGATAGTCATTTGTACATTGTCCGTGATAAAAAAGCTGCTAATGATCTAATTTTATTAATAATTTTGCAAGTAAAAGGTGTTGACTGATGAGATGGACAGGGAAATTATTGGGTGGAGTGTTTGGTTTTATGGCCTTTGGTACCTTAGGTGCTCTGCTGGGCGTTTATATTGGCCATAAGTTTGATACGGGAATGGCACAAAATCCATTTGACCCAGAGCGCCAGCAACGGATTAAAAAAACATTTTTTAAATCGACGTTTGCCGTTATGGGGCATATTGCAAAGGCAGATGGGCAAGTGTCGCAAGAAGAAATCCAAATGGCGAAAAGAGTGATGGCTCAAATGGAACTGTCTGCGAGTATGCAAAATGAGGCGATTGAGGAGTTTAATCGTGGTAAAGGAGAAAGTTTCAACTTAGATGAAGAGCTAGAGACATTTAAGCAAGCGTGTCAGCATCAGAAAAATTTAATTAGAATGTTCATCGAGGTTCAGCTGCAAGCAGCATTTGCAGACGGTGTACTGGATGACACGGAAGATGAAATTCTGCAGCATATTTGCGGTCGCTTAGGTATTCCACACTTCGCGTATGAACAGCTAAAGCGCATGTTAGGTGCTAGTCAGCGTCGTGGGGCTCATCAACAGAGTAGGTCAACACCTGAAGAGGCATACTCTATTTTAGGCGTGAGTGAGTCAGCCAGTGATGCTGAGGTTAAAAAGGCTTATAGGCGCCTGATAAGCCAGCATCATCCTGATAAATTGGTCTCAAAAGGCCTACCAGATGAAATGATGAAAATAGCAAAAGAGAAGACTCAGCAAATAACAGAAGCTTACGATACCATTAGGGACATGCGTAAACAGAGTTGAGTTTTTTAGTTATTAGGCTATATTGACGATGTAAGATATTAATTTATAAGACTTTGCTAATAGAATGGCTCAGGGTTTGAACTTTTTATGGATGAAAAGCACCACAATGTAATATCAACACCAGCGAAAATAAGTCGCTACTTTAGTGATGATATTCGACACTATCAGCAATTATTTGATTTAAACCCCAGCCCCATGTTGGTTTGTGGGGAAAGTGGCTTGATTGAGTTGAATACAGCTACGCTACGTATGTTCAATGTGTCTTCACGAGAAGATTTTTTTGGCCTTTATTTATTTTCACTTGCGCCAGAACTGCAACCGAACGGGGTTACTTCAAAAGAGCTTTTTAGCCACTTAGTGCAAGAAGCTAACACACAAGGCAGTGCAAGCATTAAATGCGTGTGCAAGAGGTTAGATAGTGACAATGAGTTTCCTGTTGAAATGGTGATGAACTTGTTGGATGTTCCCGATCAAGTCTTGTATCAAGTGACACTGGTTGATTTGTCGCATCAACAAGGCTGGCAAAATGCGCTTCAAATTGAAAAAAAACAAGTCGAATTAACGTTAAAGTCTCTCGATAGCGCAGTTATTACGGTGTCCCAAGATGGTTTTGTGAGTTATATAAATGAATCGGCCTGCAAGTTGACGGGGTGGAATCATGCGGATGCAATAGGGGGCTCAGTCGAACGTGTGGTCCGGCTAGTACGAAAGGCATCGAATGCCCCAGTGAGTTATTCTTTCAATAAAGAGGCTGGCGCGTCTAGTACCGTTGAGCGACTCCCGCATGATGCAGTACTTGTAACCAAGACTGGGCGAAGGTTGCCTGTACAAGGAAAAATATCCGCTCAAGGTGCTTTAAATGAACATAGTATTGGATGCGTCATTACGCTGATGGATATATCAGACCGCTCAGCTAACGACGAAGAAATGATGTGGCATGCAACGCACGATATGTTGACACGGTTGCCAAACAGAATGCTATTAACAGATCGTTTTGAGCAGGCGCTTCACTTGGCTGGAAGGCACGACACTAACTTGGCCGTATGTATGATGGACTTAGATCAATTTAAGCCGGTTAATGATAAATATGGTCACGCAGTAGGCGATAAATTGTTAATAGAAGTGGCGAGTCGTTTGAAAAAGCAACTTCGACAAGAAGATACCGTTGCTCGATTAGGCGGTGATGAGTTTGTTATTTTGATTGGTGAGGTGAGTCATAAATTGGAGTTAGCACAAGCATTGCATCGTTTAAAACGTGCCGTGTCTGCGCCATATAGTATTGATGGTAAAAACATAGAGATCTCATGTAGTATTGGGGTGGCAAACTATTCAGGCGATGGGGCCGATGCCGATACGCTTTTACGACAAGCCGATCAAGCCATGTATATTGCTAAACAATCGGGTCGTAATAGGGTTCATTGGTTTGATGCGGATCAAGATCAAAAAATAAACGACTCTCAACAGTTGATTAAGCGACTAGAACAAGCGCTAGCAAATGGTGAGTTTGAACTATATTATCAGCCAAAAGTGAATATGAGAACGGCTGAGGTGGTTGGTATGGAGGCCTTATTGCGATGGCAACACCCCGACAAAGGGCTGATGCTGCCGATGGAGTTTCTGCCGATCATAGACCAACATGAATTAATCATAACGTTGGGCGACTGGGTAATAGCATCGGCATTAGAGCAGCTTTCAGTTTGGCAAAACCAGGGTAGACAATGGTCTGTAAGCGTCAATATTGCAGCAAAACATTTTCATTTGCCGAGTTTTTATAGGAGCTTGGAAGATGCATTACAGCGATACTCCAATGTTCCGCCGAACAAACTAGAAATAGAAATATTAGAGTCGGCAGCGCTGGGGGATATTCAATATGTACAGGCAGTCATCAGCAAATGTAAAGACTTAGGCGTGCGTTTTGCGCTAGATGATTTTGGTACCGGATACTCGTCGCTCAGTTATTTGAAGCGATTGCCTGCGGACACGTTAAAAATAGATCAATCATTTGTTCGTGATATTTTAGATGACAAAGAAGACCTTGCGCTTGTGCAAGCGATTATTGGTCTTGCTGGGACATTTGAGCGAGATGTATTGGCTGAAGGCGTTGAAACGCCTGAACAGGGAGTGTTATTGATGCGCTTGGGTTGTGATGTTGCCCAAGGGCATGGTATTGCGAAGCCAATGCCAGCAGAAGATTTGATGACTTGGTCAGAAGGGTTTTTGCCTGATACTAAATGGGCTGTCTGGTCAGAGGCTGAGTGGGATCTCAAGATGTTTCCATTACTGGTCGCGCAATACGATATTCGTGAATGGGTTGATAATGTGATCAACCGAATTGAAAATGAGACCTTGCCTACTGAAGAAGCTGTATTGACAGATGAGAATAAGTGCCGTTTTGGTATATGGTATCACTCGGATGGGTTAAGGCGGTATGGGCACTTATCCAGTTTTGAGGCTATTGACCTTGTGCATCGCCGTTTACACATGGTCGGTGATCAAGTTATTCAGTTGTATCAAACTCACCATAAGCAAGAAGTGAAAGAGAAGTGTGTAGAGCTACATGAAATTGAAAATAAACTGTTGTCGATGCTAGATGAGCTACAGTTAAAAGTGTTTTCAAATTAACGTGATTTTTACACGATAAAAACTTTTTTTCTACCAATCTACTCGCTAAAATCTAATGTTTTTTAATTCAATGAATAGGAGGCATCATGCCATCGTTTGATGTGGTTTCAGAAGTAGATAAACACGAATTAACTAACGCAGTGGACCAAGCAAATAAAGAAGTCACTACTCGGTTTGATTTTAAAGGAACGGATGCTCAGTTCGAGCTAGTAGGAAATGATGTGACCTTGGTAGGCGAATCTAAATTTCAACTGGGGCAAATGTTGGATATTTTTCGTATTAAGTTATCTCGCCGAGGGGTTGATGTTGATTGTATGGATGTACAAGCGGCTGAAGAAACCGGTTTAAAAGTTAAGCAGAAAGTGATTATCAAAGAAGGTTTAGATAGCGAGTCGGCGAAAAAAATCACCAAATTGATTAAAGAAAAGAAGCTAAAGGTTCAGGCACAAATTCAAAATGAACAAGTGCGCGTGACAGGCAAAAAACGTGATGAACTTCAGGCGGTTATGGCGATGTTGAAGGCAGAGCAAACAGGCCTTCCATTACAATATAAAAATTTTCGCGATTAAGAATAACGGCAATTTTTGATTTAAATTCCCCTAAGTAGTTGGCGATAGGTACCCAAGGTTAAGTGAACTATAGCCCAAAATTCGCCGCCGTTAATGTCACCTAAATGTCAATTGAGCGTCACTTACTTGTCATAACAATCCTAGCATAATAATAACCTAAAGGATGCGTATGTTAGGGATGACTCGCACACTGGAAGTGCACTTTCGTCCTCCCCTAATATAACGTTTGATGTTTATTCAACGGATATTTCTATTAGAGGATTTATATTGTGTTTAAGAGAAAATTATTACCCACGTTAACCACGGCACTATTAAGTAGCACATTAATAACTGGTGTAGCCTGCGCTGGAAAGGGCAGCCAAACAGGGCCTTTTGCATTTTCACCGATTGCAGGGTCAGCCTATAACGCTGCACATAACCCAGCGCAACCTTGGGTTATTCCAATGGGTTTCGAGCAAGAGCTGATTTCTGGCGAGGGCGATCTTGATATTTATAATTCAGAAGATACCGATCCAACATTTGACCCTGATGGGAAAAATGTTAATGGTGACGGTTATGTTAATACGTTTTATAACGATTGGCATGATATGAATACGGTCAATGAAAGCGGGCCTCATACAGGGCGTTTCTTATTTAGAACACATGAAGTGCGCGGTGTTGCTCCAGGTGGTGCTGTTTCTATGGTGGATTTAAAAACAGGATCAGCAACAACAATCATATTGGGGGCACATAGTAGTAACCCTAACCGCCCCTATGATGCTCTAGATGGTATCCGTTGGACACCGTGGGGAACCATGCTATTTGCAGAAGAAACAACAGCCGGTCGTTTGTTTGAGGTGGTGTTTATGTATGATGAAAATGGCATACCAAACCAAGCATCTGTCTATGACCGCCCAGCAGTGGGTCGTGTTGCACACGAAGGTATTGATATTGATGGTGAAGGAAATATCTATATTGTGGATGAATTCCGTGGGCAGCGTGATGGTGAAGGCGGTGGGATTTATAAGTTTGTGCCGGACAGTTTTGGTGACTTATCAACAGGTAATCTTTATGTGTTGAAAGCCGTGGATAATGCCAATGAAGAAGGCCTAGGTGAAGCTGATTGGGTTGGGCCTATTGACCCTTTAACGGCTCGTCAATCAGGTACGGCTGAAGGCGGCACATCGTATAATCGTCCCGAAGATTTGGAGATTATTGATAACACGTTGTATGTTGCGGTAACAGAAGGTACGTATACCGATGGTCAACAAAATTATGATGGCCGCATTATCGCCGTTAATTTAAACACCATGATGATTACTGATTTTGTTAAACCGGGTGTTAATGCGCCGCTTGAAAGTGGCAACGATACGGGGTTTGATAACCCAGATAACCTAGCGCAAACACCGGATGGTAAATTAATTATTATTGAAGATAATATACCGTCAGATATTTGGATCGCACAAGATGATAATAAAGATGGTCAAGCCGACGGTGTTTGGTTGTTTGCCTCGCTGACGGACCCTAAAGCTGAAGGAACAGGTATTTATTTCGGCCAAGATCCTCATACTATGTTCGTTAATATTCAGCACTCAGTGATTGATGATGGTGACGGTACTTGGGCCATTAGAAAAGTGATGCCTGGTAAGAAAAAAGACTAATGGCTAAATAAACGTTTAGCGTTAAGTGCTATTAAGCCGAAGCAGTTAGTTGCTTCGGCTTTTTTTATGTTGGTTAGCCGTCAAACGCTTAATACGGCTGAATGTTGCCGCTATTAGCAGAAAAAAAACTAAAATATCGGTAATGCCCGTATTGATTTTACTTTAAGTTTTTGTTTTTTCAGGCTAATAAATTTTGGGCATAGCAATTGCTATCTAGCTTGTTATGAATCTTAATTTAGGTTAATAACGATGCGATTTCTTACTATGTTCAATGCCGCACTGCTACTGTTACTCGGCTCAGTGGTGATGCTTATTTCACCTAGCCACTTGTTTGCCTTAATAAATTTACCAGGATTGTTAGTGGTACTTGGCGGCACCTTATGTGCCGTATTGTTAAGTAAGCCTCAGCATAAGGTATTGAGTCTTATTCGTGAATTGCCCGAGATTGTAAAAACTCAGCCAGCAGATTTTCGTGGCTTGGCGGAATTCAAACAATTGCTCCGCTGTGCGCATCTGTATCGCTCCTCACAGGTTCGAGTGCTAGAGAAAGAAATAACGCTAGCAACGCAGCCAATTTTAATAAAGGGTGTTCAACTGATACTTGATAGATGTTCATTAAGCGATATTAATAATATTTTGCGAAAAGAGTGTGCCCGTTTGTTATTACCGGTGCAAGAGAAGTCACAATTGCTTCGCTTGATGGCGAGTTACGCGCCAGCGTTTGGCATGCTAGGCACCTTATTGGGCATGATTCATATGTTGTATGGCCTAGGTGAAGTGGGTTTAGAAGAAGTGGGTGCAACAATGGGTTTTGCTTTGCTAACAACGCTGTACGGTCTAGTGGTAGCGAATTTAGTGTGTAAACCCTTGGCCCTTAAGTTGGAAAAAAGAACCGCTGAGCATGCTGCTCATTTGAATACCTTATTAGAGGGCTTGGCAATGATGCATGAAAAAACGCATCCCTTAGTGATTAGAGATATGTTGGAAGCACATGGTATTCCTGTGGAGCACACGGCAGAGTCAAAACGAACAGCAAAAAACAGGTGGTTCAAACGATTACCACTGACCGCTAGCCATGTTGATTGAGCGCAGGCAAAAAAACGATATAGCTAAGGGGCTGGTGCAAGAAGGGGAGCAAGATACTTGGGCTTTAAGTTACATTGATCTTCTGTTGTTGATGGTGACGCTGTTTATTTTGTTGCTGAGTTATCAGCAAGATGCAATGCAGCAAACGACTACTGAGTTAGAGGCGGCTGAAACTGCTAAGGTTCAAATAACACCAAGTAATCAGGCCTTTTTAGATCAGGTTTATATGAGCCATTTAAAAGATCGGGTGACGGCCAGCAAAGAAAGAAATACGATTAAACTGGCCATGAGCGATAGTATTTTGTTTTTCCCGGCGGACGCTACCTTAAGTCACTCGGGTGAACAGGTGCTAGATGAATTAGCGCTGATGTTGAAACAGCGGCCATGGCATATTTTGGTGGAAGGCCATACTGATAACCAGCCTATTTCAACACCACGGTATGCATCCAATTGGGAACTTTCATCGTCTAGGGCGACAAGTGTAACGCGATATTTGATTGGCCGAGGAATTTCTCCTCAACGTTTAAGTGCTATCGGTTATGCCGATACTCGCCCAATAACGAGTAATAATGATGACATTGGGCGCGGTAAAAATAGGCGAGTGGCGTTAATCTTACGCGCGCCGGATTAATGCCAGTGTGTGCATAGGGCGAATACTAAAGCAGGCTAAAACCAAGGCCAATAATGCCTCCAAATACGCCGCCCCAAACCACTAACCAGCCTAAGTGTTCTTTTATCATTTGTTGAATAATAGTTTTGACCATATCAGGTGTTAATTCATCGAGTCTTTTTTCGACAATGGCTTCAATATCATTGATTAAATCACCACTTATTTGTTGAGCATTAATACCCTCATGTATTGCGTCAATAAAGGTTTCACTTTTGGTCATGTCGGTGAGCGTTAAACGGATCTTTTTACAAACGGGTTCTTTTAAAGGTTCAAGCGCAGCAACGCCACCCACCATGTTCAGCATACTACCAAAAGACGATTCGGCAATCGCATCGACGAGGCCTTGAAAAATTTGCTCATAATCAAGTCGGTCAAGTAGTGGCTCTACATTAAATAACTGCTCGGCTGAGTCTTCTTCACGCTGTAAAAAGCGTTCGATATTTTCTTGGGTAAAAAATTGCCGCATTATCAACTGTTTAATGCCACGCTTGAATTCCTCAAAATGCGCGGGAATAACGCCGGAGCCGTATAAAAAGGGCACTTTTTCGAAGAGCATATGAATGGCAATCCAATTAGTAACCGCGCCGGATAAGGCAAAAACACCAATCGCTTTAATATTCTCGGCATAAAGCGGAGTAAAAAAGCTGGCGATAATAATGCCAATAGCGACAAGGTTGGTGATTAAGCTTTTATTCACAGGTGAAGGGTGTTTTTCAGCGTTCATGATGTATGGGTAGAGTTAGGTTGGTTAACTAATGAAGTAGCGACCACCAGTTGCGATGGCCACAACAACTAGCCCAATAACAAGGTTAATGCCGATGAGGGTGCGGATTTGGGCTAATTTTTTGCCCGCTTCTTCCCAATTGCTTTCAGCCACTGCCCTTGCTAGTTTGCGGGTAGGTGCAAAGAAAACATGCATGAAAATAAGCGCCATGATAATGCCTAGGCTCATCATAATATGGACATGCATACCTACGTGTTTCATGCCGCCGAACTTATTGAAAATAAGCCAAAAGCCTGTACCAATTAGTAGAACAACAGCGACCCAAACCCAAGGGAAAAATTTAGAAAATGTAGTTGACCATAAGGTGAGTCGCTGAGGGGGTTCAAGCTGAATGGCGGCAACGGGGCGTAAGATGAGGTAGGCGAAAAACATGCCGCCGACCCAAATAACAGAAGATAAAGCATGAAGTGCAATGGCGAGAGGGATCATAATTGTTCCTTTTTAATGTGATTGAATGGGCGGTTTAAATACGTGCATGAGCCAATTGTGTATAGAAAGAACCAGTGTGTCGTCCAAGCCAGTAAATACATGGTCGGCACCGGACACTTCTAGCTGGCGGTTAAGTAAATTGTTTTTAATGAAAGCAGACTTGCGTGGGGGAGCCGTTCTTTTTACGTTATCTAAATCTTGGTTGCCAAAAATATCGAGGATGGGAATAGATATTTCTTTCAGCAGTTCAGTTGATTGGGCCTCAGGAAGCTCTGACGTTAGCGTTGGTAAGCCGATGAGCACGAGGGCATCGCAAGCAAGTTCTTTTTGGCGGGCAAAATAGTCAGCAGCTATCGTCGCGCCTAGGCTGTGCGCGATCACTACGCAGGGGCTGTTTTTAAAGTTTTCACGCATGTAACTCAAAGCAGAATCGACTCTCGGGCTGCTTTCTTTAATGAGGGCTAAGTTGTCGTTAAGCGAACTATTATGCTTAGCGGTCGGTAGTTGAATAGCGGTGGTAACCCAGCCGAGCTGAGCTAACTGATGACGAAGTGGGCGTATAACTTGTGGCGCGTTAGGGTTGGATTCCATGCCGTGCAAAATAAGGATGCTACCACGTAGAGTGTTAGCTTCCTCGTTATTCAATAAGCCAATAAACTCGATGTCCGTGGTTTTTAAGTTGATTATTTCGCCAATGACGTTGCTGTCTTTAATATTATCAGCGAGGCGTTTTTCACGTTCTAAGTCGGACGAGAGCGCGGTACTACTAATCAATAAGCAGCAACTGAGTATTAAAAAAGATAATAACGCTTTAAATATCACGGTGAGATAGTGAGACAGTTAATTGAATGGCTCATGGTGCATTAGTCATCATTAAAAATCCAGTGCAAAGCTTGTTTAGTGTTGCTCGATAGCCTTAACTTAAAGTATGTAGGTTCGATACAGTCGATCTTTATTTAGGTAAAATTAGCAAATGACCAGACAACGACTCATTTTTAAATTAGCAATTTCAGCAGAGGCTTATTTATCTGTTTATAAAGGCCATGCAAAAAACATTTCCACACGAGCGGCAGATGGCAGGCGAATTGAGTTTTCTGCGGATAAAGTGCGCAAATTTTTAACCCATGATGGGATTTATGGTGTATTCGAAATGGAAATTACGCAGGAACAAAAGTTTTTATCTATTAAAAGGTTGGAGTAAGCGATTATAAAAGGCCTTAAGGGGTAATAGAGGTGAAATATATCGTAATTTCGGGTACTCTTCTTTTTTTATCAACATAGTGTCACATAAATGAAAACAGCATTAATTGCTCCCTCAATTTTATCGGCGGACTTTGCTCGTTTAGGCGAAGAGGTGGATAACGTTCTTGTAGCAGGTGCGGATATTGTGCACTTTGATGTGATGGATAATCACTATGTACCAAATCTAACGATAGGCCCTTTAGTCTGCGAGGCGTTACGCAACCATGGTGTTACAGCGCCCATTGATGTTCACTTAATGGTGAAACCGGTGGATAGAATTATTCCTGATTTTGCTAAAGCGGGGGCCAGTTATATTACCTTTCACCCAGAAGCATCCGAGCATATTGATCGGAGTTTAGGCCTGATAAAAGAGCTCGGCTGTAAGGCAGGTTTGGTGTTTAACCCAGCAACGCCACTGAGCTATTTAGATCATGTGATGGATAAGCTGGATGTGATTTTGTTAATGTCGGTAAACCCAGGTTTTGGCGGGCAAAGCTTTATTCCTTCTACACTGGATAAATTGCGTGCCGTTCGCCAGCGTATTGATGCAAGCGGTTTTGATATTCGCTTAGAAGTAGATGGTGGTGTAAAAATCGACAATATTGGCGATATTGCCGCCGCTGGAGCAGATATGTTTGTGGCCGGGTCGGCTATTTTTAATACCGAAGATTATGCCGAAACAATTGCTGATATGCGTCGGCAAATAACCAAGGCAGTCGGTTGAAACAATTACGCGAGAACTGCGAAGTAAAGCTTATCGCGTTTGATCTAGATGGTACATTGCTTGATAGCGTGCCTGATTTGACAAAAGCTATTCAGTTAACCTTGGCTGAATTAAACTTGCCGAATCAGCAACAAGACAGTGTGCGTGACTGGGTCGGAAACGGTGCGCGGGTTTTAGTAAAGCGAGCTTTAGCGGGCAATATTAAAGCGGATGTACCGAATGATTTGTTTGACAGGGCGTATCCGATATTTTTACAACACTATGCTCAGCACCTGAATGAAAACAGTGTGTTATACAAGGGTGTTGAAGAAACCCTACAGGCATTAAAAGATTCGGGTATCTTATTGGCGTGTATTACCAATAAGCCAGAGCAATTTACCGAGCCTTTGCTGGAAGAGCTGGGTCTTTTAGCGTTGTTTAGCAAGGTAGTTTGTGGCGATACCTATAAGCACCGAAAGCCTCACCCCATGCCGTTGTTAGAAACCGCTAAGTTTTTTAATGTTTCGCCAGATCAGGCGATCATGGTGGGTGACTCGGTAAATGATATTGCCGCCGCCCAAGCGGCTGGTTTTTATTCGATTTGTGTTGATTACGGTTATCACGGTGGGGATGATGTACACGAATTAGGAGCAGATGTCGTTATTAGTGATTTTTCAGACATGAGTCAGCTTCTTCAACAGGCGGTATAAGGCAGAGTATTTAAATATGGCTAGGGTAAAACTGATGAAAAAACGATGGCGGTTCGGCTGGTAATTTTAAAAGCAAGAACACAACCATTGATGAAGTAATAACGAGACAGTGATATGACACCCGAACAATTTAAACACTATGCTGATCAGGGCTATAACAAAATCCCCCTGATGAAAACAATTCTGGCTGATTTAGAAACCCCGCTAAGCGCCTATATGAAACTGGCGAATGCACCCTTTAGCTACCTTTTTGAGTCGGTTCAGGGTGGTGAGAACTGGGGCCGATATTCGATAATCGGCTTGCCGTGCAAGGATGTGATTAAAATTAGCGGCAACACGATTAGTTTGCAGTCAAATGGTCGCGTTACCGATACGATAAACAGCGAGGCTCCGTTAGATTGGGTTCGCCAGCATGCGCTGAAATTTAAGATGCCCGATGTTGAAGGCTTACCGCGTTTTAGTGGTGGCTTGGTGGGTTACTTCGGTTACGAAACAATTCATTATATTGAGCCAAAAGTACTGGAAGAAAGTCAGCAGAGTAAGAAAGACGACCCTATCGGTTCCCCCGATATTTTATTAATGGTCTCTGAAGAGGTATTGGTTTTCGACAATGTTAATAACCAATTGATGATTGTGACGCATGTTGATCCTAGTTTGGATAATGCTTATGAAAAAGGTGTGGCCCGTTTGGATGAGCTGGTCAATACCTTGAGTACCTCAGAGATCCATTCAACATTTGGGCAAAGTCAGGCCGCAGAGGTGGCTGAGGACGATTTTATTTCAGGCTTTACTCAACAAGGTTTTCAAGAGGCGGTTAAAAGAGTTAAAGAATATATTGTTGAAGGCGATGTGATGCAAGTTGTGCTATCGCAAAGAATGACCATTCCCTACGAAGACTCGCCTATTGATCTGTATCGAGCCTTGCGCTGTTTAAACCCTTCGCCCTATATGTATCATTTGAACTTAGAAGACACGTATGTCGTGGGTTCATCACCTGAAATTTTAACCCGCTTAGAAGATGATCAAGTGACAGTGCGCCCGATTGCAGGCACTCGCCCAAGGGGCGCAACGCGTGAAGAAGATGAGGCGTTGGAGAAAGACTTACTCGCCGACCCTAAAGAATGCGCGGAACATTTAATGTTGATAGATTTAGGCCGCAATGATGCCGGTCGTGTATCAAAAACAAATACGGTAGAGCTCACCGATAAAATGGTGATTGAGCGTTATTCTCATGTAATGCATATTGTGTCGAATGTGACCGGTCAATTGCAGCCCGGTCTTGATGCGATTGATGTGTTGGAGGCGACTTTTCCGGCGGGTACGGTGAGTGGCGCACCTAAAATTCGTGCGATGCAAATCATTGATGAATTAGAACCGGTTAAACGAGGTATTTATTCAGGTGCGGTGGGGTATGTGTCGTGGTCGGGTAATTTAGATACGGCGATTGCCATTCGAACCGCCGTTATAAAGGATGGAAAACTGAATATTCAAGCCGGTGCCGGTATTGTGCATGACTCGGTGCCAGAAAATGAATGGGCAGAAACAATGAATAAAGGGCGTGCAATCTTTAAAGCGGTAGCAATGGCGCAACGCGGTTTAACAAAAGGTGAAGGCTAATGGCTGGGTGTAAATTAGTGATGATCGACAATTACGATTCGTTTACTTACAACCTCGTGCAATACTTTGCCGAGTTAGGGGCGGATGTGCATGTGGTGCGTAATGACCAGGTGAGTATTGATGACGTGGTAGCGATGCAAGCCGATAAGTTAGTGATTTCGCCGGGGCCGTGTACGCCAACGCAAGCGGGAATTTCTGTTGACTTGATCAAGCAAATGGCAGGAGTTGTGCCTATTTTAGGGGTTTGTTTGGGGCACCAAAGCATTGGTGAGGTGTTTGGCGGTAAAGTGGTTCATGCGAAGCAAATCATGCACGGTAAAACGTCGGATATGTACCATAATAATAGCGGCGTTTTTACCGGTTTAAGTAATCCATTTAAAGCCACACGCTACCACTCTCTTGTGCTTGAAAAAGACTCCTTGCCCGATTGTTTGGAAATAACGGCGTGGACAGAAACAGAACAAGGTGAGGTGGATGAAATTATGGGCATTAAACACCGCGAGTTAGCGATTGAAGGTGTGCAATTCCACCCAGAATCTATTTTGACTGAGCACGGTCACGATTTATTAAGAAATTTCTTAGAGAGGACTTAGCCAATGGATATAAAGCAGGCGCTTGAAGTCACTATTAATCACCAAGATTTATCCACCGATCAGATGATAGCAGTGATGCGTCAAATTATGTTGGGTGAAGCAACACCTGCACAGATTGGTGGTTTTCTAGTGGCTTTACGAATGAAAGGTGAATCGCTGGATGAAATTGAAGGCGCGGCAATCGTTATGCGCGAGTTAGCAACCCAGGTTAATGTAGCGGGTGACTTCTTGGTAGACACCTGCGGTACCGGTGGGGATGGCTCAGATTTATTTAATGTCTCAACAGCCAGTGCCTTTATTGTCGCGGCGGCCGGTGGGCAAGTGGCTAAACATGGTAATCGCTCGGTCTCTAGCTCAACTGGCAGCGCCGATGTGTTAGAAGCAGCCGGTATTAATTTAAATTTGAGCGCCGACCAAGTGGCGCAATGCGTTAACACGGTTGGTATAGGGTTTATGTTTGCGCCAGCGCACCATAGCGCTATGAAGCATGCCATTGGCCCACGTAAGGAATTAGCCCAGCGCACAATATTCAATATGCTAGGGCCGATGACCAACCCAGCGGGTGTGAAATCTCAAGTAATTGGTGTATTTAACGAAGCACTGTGCAAGCCCATTGCGAATGTTTTACAGCGCTTAGGCAGTGAGCATGTGTTAGTGGTGCATGCGCAAGACGGGCTGGATGAGATTAGCTTAGCGACGCCAACCCACGTCGCGGAGTTAAAAGACGGTGTGGTGAGTGAATATAAAATAAGCCCTGAAGATTTAGGTGTCGCGAGTCAAAGTCTAATCGGTTTGACGGTTAGCAGCGCCGCTGAGTCGCTTGACTTAATCAGCGATGCGCTGGGGTCACAAAAAACAGCAGAAGGTAAAAAAGCAGCGGATATGCTGGCTTTAAATGCAGGGGCTGCATTGTATGTTTGTGGTCAAGCAGAGAGTATTAAAGCAGGGGTAAAGCGAGCCTTTGAGGTGATTCAATCCGGCCACGCGTTACAAAAAATAACCGAATTAAAAGAACAAACACAGAGCTATTAAAATGAGCGACACTCCAGACGTTTTAAAAAAGATTTTAGCAAGAAAGCATGAAGAAATTGCCCAGCGGCTTAAGCAGACTTCTATTGATGATCTTAAACAAAAGATAGCGGTTGCGTCACCTGTTCGTGGGTTTGTTCAGTCGATTAAAAACAAGCTGGAGCAAGGTGAAACGGCGGTTATTGCAGAAGTAAAAAAGGCATCGCCCAGTAAAGGTTTATTGCGTGAGAATTTTGTGCCGGCGGATATAGCGGTAAGTTATGAGGCCGGTGGTGCGGCTTGTTTATCGGTGCTTACGGATCAGGATTTTTTTCAAGGCTCAGAGGCTTATTTAATGCAGGCGCGTGCCGCGTGTAGCCTGCCAGTCATCCGTAAGGACTTTATCGTTGACCCTTATCAAGTATATGAAGCGCGCGCGATGGGTGCGGATTGTATTTTGCTGATCGTAGCAGCGCTGGAAGATACTGCGCTGAATGCCTTGTATCAACTGGCGATGGAATTAGGCTTAGATGTGTTAGTTGAAGTTCATGATGCCGATGAATTAGAGCGTGCTCTGCGTTTAGAGCTAGCCTTAGTGGGTATTAATAATAGAGACTTAAGAACCTTTGAAACCTCATTGCAAACAACGGTTAATTTGTTAAACCGTATACCTGATGGCGTAATTGTGGTGAGTGAAAGTGGTATCCATCAGTCTGCTGATATCAAGATGTTAAAGGAGCATGGGGTGCACACGTTTTTAATTGGTGAGGCCTTTATGCGTTGCGATAGCCCAGGTGAGGCGTTAAAGGAGTTGATTGCTTAGCGCTTGCTCTTTTATTAGGATTGTTTTGCCGCTCACTTCTATAAGGTCCTGTTCTCCCATCGCTTTTAGTACGCGCCCAGCCATTTCACGTGAGCAGCCTACCATTCGGCCAATGTCTTGGCGGGTTACCCTAATTTGTATGCCATCAGGGTGACTCATCGCTTCAGGTGTTGCGGTTAAGTCGATCAATGTACTTGCGATTCGGCCACTGACATCTAAGAATGCCAAGTGCCCAGCTTTGCGACTAGTGTGTAATAAACGCTTGGCCAATTGCCTACCTAATGCAGTCAGTATTTCTCTGCTTTCTGTTTTAAGCTCATTATCTAATAAAGAGCTTAAACGACTATAGCTAATGCCAGCCAGTTGGCAAGTTGAGCAGGTTTGAACGTAAACGTCTCGTTTATCCCGTCTACCATTGGGTTCAAAGAAACCGGCTTCACCAATAAAGTCGCCGCGACTAAGGTTGGCAATGATAAATTCATGGCCATCCACCTCATCAACGCGTACGTAGGCAGACCCTTCGATAAAATAATATAGAGTATTAACATCATCACCGGGCTGGATGATGTCCGTTTTGTTCGGGTACTCGTGGCGGTGACAAAAGCTAATGAAACGAGCAAATGTTTCATCAGACATGCCAGAGAAGTTAAGAATGGGTTTTTGTTTGCTCATAGTTTAATTAGTTTAGCAGGTATTCTTAAAATAACACCTACCGCTAAGGTGGGGGTTCTATGATATTCTGGGCCGCTAAATTTTAACGAGCAGGGTGTGTTATGGATGTAAGAATAAAGTGGGTGGAAGGCGCAATGTTTTTGGGTGAGTCTGGAAGTGGTCATACCGTGGTGATGGATGGTGCTCCTGAGAATGGTGGTAGAAATTTAGGGCTCCGTCCGATGGAAATGTTACTAACGGGTATGGGTGGATGTACCGCGTTTGATGTAAAAATGATATTAGATAAAGCGCGCCAACAGGTGACCGATTGCGTGGCAGAAATACAGGCTGAACGGGCCGATACGGTACCGGCTGTGTTTACCAAAATTCACGTTCATTTTATAGTGTCTGGCAAGGGTTTAACTGATAAAGCAGTGGCTCGTGCCGTTAATTTATCAGCCGAAAAATATTGTTCAGCGTCCATCATGCTCAGTAAAGCGGTAGAGATTACTCATGATTATGAAATTGTTAATACTGAAGAACAATGAAGCGACCTAAGCCTACCACTGGTTTAAGACATATTGCACTGAATGTGCAGGATTTAGCGGCAGCTGAGCATTTTTATGTTGATCTAATGGGGATGGCGGTTGAGTGGCGACCCGACCCAGATAATGTATATCTAACATCAGGTAACGATAACCTAGCGTTGCACGTAGTGAGCGGAGAGCAGGCGGGAACGCCCAAGCTAGATCATATCGGTTTTTTTCTTGATTCAGATGAGGATGTGGATGATTGGTACAATTTTTTGCAGCACAATAAAGTCAACATGAAAACAGCACCGAGAAAACACCGCGATGGCGCAAAAAGCTTTTATTGTTATGACCCCAATGGAGTGACGGTGCAAATTATTTGCCACCCTCCGTTGATTGGAAAGTAGCCAGCGAGCACAGGGTTAATGCTGTTATTGTGTGGACGTTGACATCGCTCAATACTTTCGGCGTCTCTTGTGCTGAGCACTGTATGGACATTGTAGTCAGTAGGTTAACACCGGATGATTTGGTTAACGGAGCAAATAAATGAGCAAGGGTAACTATTCGATATGAAAATACATTTAAAGCGTTATTTCTCACTATTTATTGCTATCGCGCTGGCGGTGACGGTCGCCATCATGCTGATAAAATCTAAGCCAGCCATGAAGCATGTAGCCACAGCAATGCCAAGCAAAGCAGTGGAAATTATTACCACTAAAAATATTCCATTTCGTGCGCGCATTACCGCCTATGGTAATGTTAAGCCTGCTATTTCATTAAGCAGTACCGCTGAGGTCAGTGGAAAAATTAGTTATGTACACCCTAATCTAAAAGCCGGTGAAATGATTCTTGCCAATACGTTGGTCGTACGTATTGAAGCCAAAGACTATGCCGGCACATTGATACAAACGGAGGCTGATCTCTCAGCCAGTCGTTCTTCTTTAAAAGAATTAGGCGAAGAAGAAAAAACTACGCAACGTTCACTAACACTAGCAAAAAGTAACCTCAACGTTGGAGAAGCTGAATATGCTCGACTTGAGACCGGCTATAAAAAAGGAGCGATTAGCCAGTCTGGCTTGGATGCAGAAAAGCAAAAAGTAATACAGCTAAAGCAGCAGGTAGAAGACTTACAGGGCAAGATAAATGGCTTTGCTAGTCGAAGGCAATCCATTAAAGCGCAGATCAATAGAGCAAAACAAGAAGTAGAAAATAGGGAAACTATTCTTGGTCGCACTGAAATTTCCTTGCCTTTCGATGCCCGCATCGGAGCGGTTAGTGTTGATGAAAGTGAATTTGTGACAGTCGGTTCTCCTCTGTTTGAAGCCATTGATCTTAAAGGTGTAGAAATTGCCGCGCAGTTACCTATAGATTCCATGCGAAAACTAGTCAGTCACTTGGACGGCACTATCAAAATCAATAAGCTACCCCTTCGAACAGGCGGGGGTATAAATGATCGTCTAAAGCTGAGTGCCTACGTTCGACTCGTGAACGGCATGCCCGGCGCTGTATGGAAAGCTCGCGTGTTACGTATCAGTGACTCTATTGATCCGACTCGTCAGACCATGGGCGTGGTTGTCGGGGTAGAGGGTTCTTATGATAAAAGGATCCCTGGCAAAAGACCTCCGCTTCTCAAAGGCATGTATACCTCAATCGATATTTTTGCACCAGAATATCCCGCACTGGTAATACCGCGCAAGGCAGTGCATCAGGGGCGTGTATATATCGTCGATGCGGATGATCGGCTAGAGATCCGCTCAGTCGATATTCAATTGGTACAAGGCGACCTTGTTGTTATTCGTAGTGGGGTTGAAGCAGGTGAGAAAGTGATCATCACTGATCTTATTCCCGTTATCGAAGGGATGCCTTTACAGGTTATTCCCAACCCTAAATTTGAAAAGGACATGCATCAACGTGCTCTTGGCGAAGATGTGGGAGGGTAAATAAATGATTCGTTATTTTGCGGATCACCCTACCGCTGCCAACATTCTGATGTTTATTATTGCATTACTGGGCATCAGCTCATTACCGAGTTTAAACAAGGAGACCTTTCCAGAGATAGATGCTTATAGAGTGCAGGTTAGCGTTCCCTATCCTGGAGCCAGTACTAGTGAAGTCGAAGAAGGCATCTGTAATCGACTGGAGGATAGCACTGATGGGATTAGTTTTCTTGAAGAGCGACGCTGTGAAGCACGTGACAATATCGGCATCATGGTGTTGGATATGCAAGAAACTGGCAACTTGCAACAATTCATCAATGATGTGAATTCTGCTGTCGATGCTATCACTGACTTTCCAGAAGATACTGAGGACCCAATTATAAAAGAATTGGGGCGAACCCGACCCGTTGTTAGCGTTGCGATTAATGCCGACCTTTCGCAGCCCGAACTTAAAGCCTTGGCAGAATACTATCGAGACCGTTTATTGGCATTACCGCAGGTACCGATGGTCGATGTCAGTGGTTTTTCTACGCATGAGTTCAGTGTGCTTATCAACGCAGAATCATTACATCGTTACCGGCTCAGTATTCAAGATATCGCTCATTTAATTCAACAGCAGGCGGTCGATTTACCCGCTGGTATATTGGAGGCAGAGTTACGCTCGTACCAGATTCGCATTGAAAATGAACGTCGCAGTGTAGAAGAGCTGGCCGACCTTGTCATACTGAATGATGCCAAAGGTGGGCGAATACGTTTGGGCGACATCGCCACCATTGTCGATGAATTTACCGACGAAGAAGTACGTGTTGAGCTTAATGGCAAACCGGCAGCCCTGCTTAAAGTCAGTAAAAACACCAGTGATGATACGCTGACCGTATACAACGCGGTCGATGACTTTGTAACCGCCGAAAACGCTATATTGCCTGAATCTACTCGATTGGTCATCACCCAAGATTCCGCCTCAATCGTGCAGGATCGTCTCAGCTTATTACTCAGAAATGGCTGGCAGGGTCTGCTGCTGGCTACCATGACACTGTTCGTTTTTTTCAGTTGGCGCTATACATTCTGGTTAGCGCTGGGGTTACCCATCTCTTTTATTGGCGGGCTGATGGTGATGAGTATTTTAGGTATTAGCATTAACATGATATCTATGGTCGCCTTGCTGATGGCCATCGGTATACTGATGGATGATGCTATTGTCATCTCTGAAAGCATTGAGCAGGAATATCGTAATGGTCAGTCACCACTACAGGCAACCGTCAGTGGCATCGCTAAAGTGGGTCGAGGCGTTTTGTCCTCCTTTGCCACCTCCGCCATGTTGTTTGGTAGTCTATTGTTTCTAAAAGGTGATATGGGGCAAGTGATGGGGGTATTACCCATCGTGTTACTATCGGTACTCACCATTAGTCTGGTGGAAGCCTTTTTAATTCTGCCTCACCACTTGAAACGTTCACTTGAAAAACATCAGGATCAGCTTCAAGCAACAGGCACAAAAAACTGGCGTCACACGTTTGAGCAACAGTTTGAGAGGCTACGTAACGCCGTTGGTCAACTCGCAGATACGGCGATTCAGTATCGCTATCTAACAGTAGGGGCCGCTGTTGGTTTATTCATTATTACCATTAGTCTATTTCCAGCCGGTTTAATCAAATTTAAGGCATTCCCCGATCTCGAAGGTAACCAGCTAGAGGCGCGTATTCTTATGCCGCAAGGCACTCCCTTTGATCGTACCGAAGCGGTGGTTGCAGAGTTATTGGCAGGTTTGCAACGGGCAAAGAGTGAATTACCTTTGGAAGATAACGGGGAGCTGATCAGGCACATTCAAGTTTTCTACAGCAACAATGCCGATGCCGGTGAAGAAGGTGCGCATCTGGCCACCATCAGCTTAGATTTACTTGACGCTGAAAAACGCAACACCTCGTTAAATGAATTACGTCGTTTATGGCGAAAATCGACGGCTCCGATTGCAGATGCCGTCTCTATTCAGTACAAAGAACCCAAGTTAGGGCCTGCGGGGCAAGCTATTTCCATACGCCTGCAAGGCGATAACCTGCAACAACTATCCAGCGCTTCCTGGGAACTTCAAACCTGGCTTAATGGTTACCCTGGTGTATCCAATGTTATGGACGATCTGCGCCCTGGAAAACCTCAGTTCACCGTTAGCCTGCGCCCAGGTTCATTGGCATCTGGCTTAACCGCACAACAACTGGCCCTGCAGTTACGTGCAGCCTATCAGGGGGTAAAAGTAGATGATGTGTATCAGGGACGTGAAGCGTATGAAATCAATGTCAAACTTAAAACAGATCGGGAAAATGCCTTAAAAGATTTTGAACAACTCAGCTTGTTCAATAACAAGGGCGTTGATATTCCATTAAGCGCTATCGCGGATGTCAGCGATAAACGTGAGTTTTCCAAAATTGTTCGCATCAACCATCAACGCACGGTTACTATTTTAGGTGACATTGATGCTGCCATTGCAAATACCAATGAAATAATTAACGACACGCGTGCTCGTTTCCTTAATGAACTACAACAGCGCTACCCAGGTATGTATATCAGCCTGGAAGGTGAAGTGAAAAACAGCCAAGAAACTAATAGCTCGGTACTCATTGGTTTTATCTTAGGCATCAGCGGCGTGTATTTTTTACTTAGTTTTCAGTTCAGAAATTACCGTGAACCACTGATCGTGCTAATGAACATTCCACTGGCACTCATCGGTGTTGTCTGGGGGCATAAACTGATGGGGCTGGATATCACGATGCCGAGTATGATCGGTTTCGTTTCTCTAGCAGGTATTGTGGTGAATGATTCTATCTTGTTAGTAGAATACGTAAAACGTAGAAGCCGTGAAGGCATGTTGTTACACGCAGCCGCCGGGCAGGCTGTACGTGATAGATTTCGCGCTATTTTTCTCACCTCAATTACCACCATCGCGGGTATGTTGCCGCTATTGTCAGAAACCAGTTTGCAAGCACAGGTGTTGGTGCCCTTGGTAGCCAGCGTGGTATTCGGCATGATCTCTTCGACATTTTTACTGTTACTGGTGTTACCCGCAGCGTATGCGATTATGGAAGATTTAGGACTGCGAGAAATTGAAGAGGGCGAAGTGAAAGCGACTAATAATAAGCTTACTGGCTAGTAACGCAAATGGTGCTGATAGGCGCTTTTCTAAGCTTAGAAACGGCTTTTTTATGACAAGGTTTAAGGCTTTCTTCGCTAGAAAAAGCGTAGGTTGACTGAAGTGGACTATTTTTCTCTATAGTCCTGGTTGGCTGGGACTGTCGGACATCTCTGATACAACCTGTTTTATCGCTGATGTAACCTGAGTCAAATCCGTTTCTTCAATAATATACGGCGGCATCACATAAACGAGGTTTGAAAAAGGTCGAACCCATATGCCTAATTCCACAAATCGGGGTTGCATCCAGTGGATATCAATAGTTTGATGTAATTCAATAACACCAATAGCACCTTTAACGCGAACGTCTTTTACTGCGGCGAATAGTGAGCAAGGCGCGAGCTCTGCTTTTAACTGTGTTTCAATGCTGTGTACCGATGCTTGCCAATCGGAGGCAAATAAAACGTCTAAGCTGGCATTGGCTACCGCGCAGGCCAAAGGGTTGGCCATAAACGTTGGGCCGTGCATTAGCGTGGGGTGTTGTCCGCTACCAATACCATCGGCCACTTTGCTGGAACATAGCGTTGCGGCTAGGCTTAAATAACCACCCGTTAGCGCCTTACCAACACATAAAATATCGGGGGCAATAAGGGCTTGTTCGTAGGCGAATAAGGTGCCGGTGCGACCAAAGCCAGTGGCTATTTCATCCAAAATCAGTAGTACATTGTGTTTGTCACACAGCTCACGCACTTTTTTAAGGTAGGCAGCGCTGTAAAACCGCATACCGCCTGCACCTTGAACGAGCGGTTCAATAATCACGGCTGCAAGGGTGTCTATATTGGTTTTTAATAAACGCTCTAAATCATCAATAGCCGCTTGATCGTATGCTGTTTGGCCGGAGCAGTTGGGGCTTTTTGCGAAAAGGTGCTGAGCGAGAACGTTGCTAAACAAATGATGCATGCCATTATCGGGGTCGCAAACGGCCATCGCGCCAAAGGTGTCACCGTGATAACCATTTTTGATGGTTAACAAACGTTGTTTTTGCGGTTGGCCCAGTGAGGCCCAGTATTGAAGAGCCATTTTGATCGCAACTTCAACGGCGACTGAACCTGAATCGGCAAAGAATACATGTTGTAAATCATCGTGGGTGATGTCGATGAGTTTTTTTGCTAAATCAATAGCAGGTTTGTGCGTTAAGCCGCCAAACATCACGTGTGACATAGATTTGAGCTGGTTCTCAATCGCGGCATTTAAAGTGGGGTGGTTGTAGCCATGAATGGCCGCCCACCAAGACGACATGCCATCAATCAATTCACGTCCATCTGCAAGCGTTAAACGCACGCCAGAGGCTGATTTTACTGGGAAGACAGGTGTTGGGTGGCTTAGGCTAGTATAAGGGTGCCATAGGTGCTGCTTATCAAACTCAACGAGAGCGTCCCAATCATGACTCATTTGAGATTAAACCCAAAAAGATGTTTTTGTCATGACTTTTGAAGCAAACCGCATGCCTTGTTTAATAGGTTTAGGCAACTCAACCCCACCTTGCTCAATGGCGGTGGTGGCATGCTGGTTTTCATCCTCGTGCATTTGTTCAAGGATGGCGCGGGTTTTATGGTCGTTGTCGGGTAGTTTTTCGAGATGGCTATCAATATGTTGAACGACCTGTTTTTCGGTTTCGGCTAAAAACCCGAGGCTCCATTTGTCGCCTGCTAAGCCGGCTGTCGCACCAATGGCTAAAGAGCCTATGTACCAAGCAGGGTCTAGCACACTGGTTTTTTCGCCAAGCTGATTGAGGCGTTTGCGGCACCATGCAAGATGGTCGTTTTCTTCTTCGGCTGCTTGGGTTAGTTTTTCCTGCACAGCTTTATTTCGTGCGGTGAGTGACTGACCCTGATATAAGGCTTGGGCAGCCACTTCGCCAGCATGGTTTACACGCATCAGTTGCGCCGATAATTTAGCTTCATCATCATTTAGCTCGTTATCTTCTATGGCATCAGCAGGATTTTCTCTCCCTGTTGTTTTGGCGTGCCCTGCCAAGGTCCGTAATACACGGTCGGCGTGAGTAATTAATATGTCGGCAGGGGAAAAAGCTCGTTGCATGGCTACATCTCCAATTGTTGTGCGAGTAATGATACCGGATGTAAGGTGGTGGTGTTAAGCCCTGCTTGCTTTAAACCCGCGTGCATATGCATGGCGCAGCCGACATTGCTGGTGAGTAAGTAATCAGTGGTCTGTTGTTTTAAAGGTTCTAATGTTTGATCTCTTAAGGTGTTCGCCGTCTCTTTATGGGTGAGCATGTAGGTGCCGGCTGCGCCGCAGCACTTTTGCTGGCTATCGAAAGAATGAACCGTTAACTCATTAATATTTGCCAGTAGGTCAGCTATATTGGTTCCTGACGATTGAACATTTTTTAATGTACAAGGGGTATGCAGCCATGCCGATGCTTGCAATGGTTTGAATGAGCAGCTTGATAGATAAGGCGCGATAAAATCACTGATATCAATAACTTTTTTTGATATAGGTTGGTCATATTCAAGCAAGGTTGAGCCGCAACCGCTAGCAACCGTAATAACAGCATCGTAGTGCTTATCAGAAAAAGCAGTTTGGTTATTTTGGGCCAGTTTTAATGCTTGGTGCTTATTGCCAGCATGTAAATCTATCGCGCCGCAACAGTGTTGGTTTTGAGGAATAGAAACCTCAAAGCCACAATGTTGAAGCAAAAATATTGCATCTTTTAATGTTTTTGAGTCTATTACTTCGCTGGCGCAACCTGTAAATAGCGCAACGTGGCCCACTTTTGTTGATGCGAGGGAAGGGTATGTTTTGTTGAAATGATTTGCAGACGCTTTTGAATGCAAATAATCATTCAGTCGCAGAGGGAGTTTGTTTAAACCTAATTTTTGGTAAAAACGTAGAAGGCCGTTTAAGCTTTTTCTATGTTGCCCTGTTAGGCGCTTAATAAACGAGCGTTCTAGCCAGCTTAGTTTGTTATTGTTTGCGGTGGCCGTATCGCTACGAAAATCATTAATCAGCCTAGCATAGGGTACTTTTGCTGGGCACATCTGTTCACAGGCTCTACAGGTTAAGCAGCTATCAATGTGTTCTGTTAGCGTGTTCGTAAGTGCTAAACGACCTTCTGACCAGCCTTGAATGAGCGCTAAACGTCCACGGGGTGATTCAGTTTCATTCTTGCTTAAGCTGTACGTGGGGCAAGAGGGCAGGCATAATCCACACTTAACGCAAAGATCTGTATCAGAAAATATCGTTTGCTCTGTCAAAATAATAAAAGAGGCAAGGGTGCGGAGAATTCGTTATAATTAATTATCATATATTTCATAAAAAACTAACATTATGGTTATAAGTAAAAAACAATTGACGCATTTAAAGCGATTAGAAGCAGAGTCTGTACATATTATACGTGAAGTTATCGCCGAATTTGATAACCCAGCGATGCTTTATAGTGTGGGCAAAGACTCGTCGGTGATGTTGCATTTAGCACAAAAGGCCTTCTTTCCTGCCAAGCCGCCGTTCCCTCTAGTGCATGTAGATACCACATGGAAATTCAAAGAAATGATTGAATTTCGAGATAAGCGTGCCAAAGAGGTGGGGATGGACTTGATTGTTTATATCAATCCTAAGGGAAAGGAGTTGAATATTTCTCCGTTTGAGCACGGCTCGTCCATGCACACGGATATTATGAAAACAGAAGGCTTGCGCCAGATGTTAGACCTCTATAAATACGATGCGGTGTTTGGTGGGGCTCGTCGTGATGAAGAAAAGTCACGTGCAAAAGAGCGTATTTATTCATTCCGCGATAAAAACCATCGTTGGGACCCAAAGGCGCAGCGCCCAGAATTGTGGGATACCTACAATGGGCGTCATCAAAAAGGGGAGTCGATTCGTGTGTTTCCGTTATCTAATTGGACGGAGTTAGATATTTGGCAATATATCTACCTCGAAGGAATACCGATTCCTGATTTGTACTTTGCAAAAGAGCGCCCGGTGGTTGAATACGGCGGAACCAAAATCATGGTGGATGACGAGCGCATGCCTGAAGAGTTGCGCGCCAAAGCAGAAATGGAGAAGGTGCGTTTTAGAACACTGGGTTGTTACCCGCTAACAGGTGCGGTGGAATCAACGGCCGAAACGTTACCGGAGATTATTCAAGAGATGTTGTTAACGAAAGTATCCGAGCGCCAAGGTCGGTTAATTGACCATGATGAGTCAGGCTCTATGGAAAAGAAAAAGATTGAGGGGTATTTCTAATGGCTGTTGAACAAAATAATTTGATTGCGTCTGATATTGAGGCATACCTCAAGCAGCATGAAAATAAAGAATTATTACGTTTTATTACCTGCGGCAGCGTGGATGATGGAAAAAGTACGTTAATTGGCCGCTTACTGCATGACAGTAAAATGATTTTTGAAGATCAGCTGGCGGCGATAAATAAAGATTCAAAAAAACACGGTACAACGGGTGAGGCGATTGATTTAGCTTTATTGGTGGACGGCCTGCAATCTGAACGAGAGCAGGGTATTACGATTGATGTGGCCTACCGTTTTTTCGCCACTGATAAGCGCAAGTTTATTATTGCTGATACTCCGGGGCATGAGCAGTACACGCGAAACATGGCAACCGGTGCTTCAACAGCCGATTTAGCGATTATTCTTATTGATGCACGCTATGGTGTGCAAACACAAACACGTCGTCATAGTTACATTACCAGTCTATTGGGTATTAAGCATATCGTCGTAGCAGTGAATAAGATGGACTTGGTTGATTTTAGCGAGCAGCGCTTCAACGAAATTAAACAGGAATATCAGTCGTTTGCAAAAGAAGTAGGGATTAGCTCGCCAGTGTTTGTGCCGGTATCTGCTTTAACCGGCGATAACGTTGTTAACGCTAGTAAAAACATGCCGTGGAATACCGATGCGCCATTGATGGAGCAGCTTGATACGATTCCGCTTGAAGATACGGTGAACCTTGAGAACTTCCGCTTACCGGTGCAATACGTTAACCGGCCACACTTAGATTTCAGAGGCTTTTGTGGCACTATTGCCGGTGGTTCAATAAAGGTGGGTGATCAGGTAACGGTGTTGCCTTCTAATAAAACATCAACAGTGAAGCAAATAATTCAGCCATCGGTTAATGAAAGCGAGATGGAGATTAGTGAAGCATTTGCGCCAATGGCCATCACCTTAACGCTAGACGATGAAGTGGATATCAGCCGTGGCGATATGATCGTTAAAACGAGCGATACGCCAGAAGTAGCTGACCAGCTAGACGTTACCTTGGTGTGGATGAATGAGACGGCGATGAATACAGGCGTTGATTACCTGATCAAAAGGGCAAGTAATGTTGTGCCGGGCCGGTTTGAGGCAATTAATCACAAGATTGATGTTAATTCATTAGAAAAAATAGATGCCAGTGAATTACAGTTAAATGAAATTGCTCACTGTCGCTTATCTCTAAAGCAAGCGATAGCTTTTGATGCGTATGCTGATATAAAAGGAACGGGCAGTTTTATTGTCATTGATAAATATACTCACGCGACATTGGCGGCGGGCATGATTCAAGGGAAGTCGACTGTTGCAACCAGCAACGACTCAGCAAAAGAATACAGTGCTTTTGAGAAAGATTTAAACGCACTGGTTAGGCAGCACTTTCCCGAATGGGGCTGCCGGGCAATTGATGATTTGTTGTTATAAAGGTAGGTTGGTGCTGAGTTTACGAAGCCCAACAGCTTCTGATTAGAAAGAGGTGGGTTGCTGCTAGGTTTACGAATCTCAACAAGTTAACGAAAATAGTTAATGAAACCCCCTAGGGATAGAACGTAGAATACACGGATGTATAAAGAAACGAATAAGCGCTCTCTTGTTAAAGGGGTTACTTGGCGAGTTGTTGCTACCACAACAACCATGGTGATTGTCTATGTCTTTTTTGGTCGGCTTGATCTTGCTATTGCAACAGGCTTGCTAGAAAGTGTTTTAAAAATCGGGCTTTTTTGGCTGCACGAAAAAGCATGGTTTAAGGTGCGCTGGGGGAAAAAAAGAATAGAGCCTTTTAACCTTTGGTTTACTGGTTTACCGCTGAGTGGAAAAACAACCATTGCCGATAAAGTTTTTGAACAACTTGAAAAGCTTGATATCCCCATTGAGCGAATTGATTCAAAAGACATACGAGACCTTATACCCAATATTGGGTATACAAGGGAGGATCGAAACCGCCATATGCACCGTATTGGCAATCTTGTTTGTACCTTGCAAAATAACTCCATTTCAACCGTTGCATCATTTGTCTCTCCTTACAAAGAATCACGCGGAGCGATTCGCGAAATGGTCACCAATAACATCATTGTTTACGTAAAGGCAGATCTTGAAACGTGTAAAAAACGCGATCATAAGGGTGCTTACGCAAAAGCGTTGAGCGGGGAGTTTAAAAATTTCCCTGGTGTTGATGAAGTATATGAGGAGCCTGAGCATGCAGAAGTGGTCATTGATACCGATGTTACGTCAGTTGATAATGCGGTTGAGATAATTGTTAAGTACGTAAAAAAACATTACATCAAATAAGGATAAATGGATGGGTACAAATACGGTATGGCATGAGCATCATGTTAGTCAGAAGCAGCGCTCTATATTAAAAAAGCAAAAGCCTTGTATCTTATGGTTTACTGGTTTAAGTGGTAGTGGAAAATCAACGGTTGCCAATGCAGTAGAAAATCAACTGTATGCTATGAAGAAGCACACCTATTTGCTGGATGGCGATAACGTGCGCCAAGGTCTAAATAAAGGGCTTAGTTTTAGTGAAGAGGACCGGGTGGAAAACATCCGCCGAGTAGGTGAGGTTGCTAACCTTTTTTGTGATGCAGGGCTGGTTGTTGTGACGGCATTTATTTCCCCGTTTGCTGAAGACCGTCAAATGGTGCGAGATATGGCCATGCAGGGGCAGTTTGTAGAAGTGTTTATTGATGCGCCGTTAGAAATTTGTGAGCAAAGAGACCCTAAGGGTTTATATAAAAAAGCCCGGGCAGGTGAAATTAAAGACTTTACAGGCATTGATTCACCCTATGATGTGCCAGTGAAACCAGAGCTACATGTCGTTAATGATGGCATCAGTATTGAAGAGGCTGCTACTCAGGTGGTCGATTACCTTAAAAATAACGCGTACATCTAAGCATGCTAGAAAAAATAAATATAGAAGACATTGTGGCGCTTGCAAAAAAAGCTGGTGAAGCCATTATGGAGATTTACCAAAAAGATTTTGAAGTCGAGTTCAAAGCGGATCAATCACCACTCACTGAGGCGGATAAAGCTGCACATGAAATTATTGAGGAAGGTCTAAAAAAACTGGATCAAAAGAATGATACGGCAATCCCCCTTATGTCAGAAGAAGGGAAAAATATCCCTTATGATGATAGAAAGGATTGGGGCTACTTCTGGATGGTTGACCCTGTAGATGGGACTAAAGAATTTATTAAAAAAAATGGTGAGTTTACCGTCAATATTGCCTTAATAAGTCAAGGCGTTCCTGTTCTAGGCGTGGTGTATGCGCCAGCTTTGGGTCAAATGTATTGGGCTAAACAAGGCGAAGGAGCCTTTAAAGACGGGCAACGTTTGCCCTTAAAGCAAGCGGAGCAACGTGAGAACTATAAAATAGTAGCCAGCCGTTCACATATGTCGGATGAAACCGAGCAATTTATAGATGCCATTGAAACGGATAAAACAAAAGAACTGGTGTCGATAGGTAGTTCTTTAAAAATTTGTTTAATCGCTGAGGGCGAGGCAGATATTTACCCAAGAATAGCACCGACCATGGAATGGGATACCGCAGCGGCGCACGCAGTTGTATTGGAGTCAGGTATGAATATGCGTCGCTATGAGGTAGGGGTAGTATCGAGTCAGTTGGAGTACAATAAGCAGAATTTACTGAACCCATTTTTTGTTGTGGCAACGTTTACTGATTGAGGTTAATCCTATGTCATATTTTAAACAGCATGTCTTCTTTTGTACCAACCAGCGCAGCGACGGCCGTGCGTCTTGCCAAGATCATAATGCGCAAGAAATGCGAGATTATCTAAAAAAGAAAGTGAAAGAAGCAGGACTAGCAGGACCAGGCGGTGTTAGGGTTAATAATGCAGGTTGTTTAGATCGCTGTGGGCAAGGTCCTGTATTAGTTATTTACCCAGAAGAAACGTGGTATCAGTTTAAGACGAAAGAAGATATTGATGAAATATTAGAGCAGCACTTAAAAAATAATAAAGCGGTCCAGAGGCTTGCTATTTAATGTCTAAGGCTTTTGTATATAAAAGGGGTTAGAGCGTGCCGTATTCAAAGAGCAATTCGTGCTGCATATAAAATCACTTAGGACCTAACTGCGTTGTAACGTTGTTTTACACGATATTTGAGATCAAAAAATAAATGCCTCAGCATAAAAGGTAAGATTGCTTTTTTAATGTTTTTTCTTGTAGGTGCGTAGCCTAGCTCTCTTTCTCGTATGATAGTCATTTCTTTAAGGCCTATTTCATCCATTGCAGCAGAGGTTTTTTGTTGTGGGTGAACACGAAAAGCACCTAAAAACTGTGGAATATGGCCAAATTTAGCGCCTGCATTATGGAAGCGCGTTAATAAATCCCAGTCCATGGCAAATCGAAAAGACTCATCTATTTTGCCACCTGCTTTGTCCCAAATTGAACGCCTCCAAAATAAGGTTTCTTGGGGTATATAGTCAGCCCAAGGTAAAGTTTTTTCACAATGGTCTGGTAGAATCCATCTGCCAATTTCCATATCATCGTCATTGATCATTAAACGGTTGCCATATACTACGTCGATATGGGGATGTTTGTTGAAGTATTCAATAACGGTGGCTATTGAACCTGGTAATAATAGGTCATCAGAATTTAGCCAAGCCATAATCTCACCTGATGTGTTCGAAAACCCCCGATTAATAGCTTGTGATTGGCCGCTGTCAGTTTCTGATTTCCAGCCAGATATACCATCCTCAAATTCTTTTAAAATATTCACAGTGTCGTCAGTAGAGCCGCCATCCTGTACAAAATATTCAAGATTGGGGTATTTTTGGTCTAATACACTCTTAATGGTTCTTTCTATAAAATCGGCCTGCCCAAAGGATGGAGTGACGATTGATAACTTGGGATAATCAGAAAGCGGAGTCGCTTCTGTTTTTTCAGCTAAATTCATCTTCCGCGGCTGATATTGTACTAACCAGCCTAGCCTAGGTTTAATAATTATCGCTGCTTTTTTGAGGATGTTGGAAATAATGGGTATCTCATTCGACACAGATAAAGCGGTAGCCGTGGTATTTGACAATTTTAATGTATCTATTTTAGTTAGCAGATCATCTATAACGATATTTTTCTGCTCTGCGCTATGTTGGAGGGTGTTTCTTTCCATAAAACCGTTTTTTGCTTGCTCAAGGTAGTTACATTGAGCATTGCCAAAAACCTGCCTTGCATCAGCAACTTCATCTTCACTAACATAACCCATAGATTGCATGAGCTCAGCATGCACCACTAAAAATGCTGCCTCATCAATTGGTGACCATTTTTTAGAAGGTTGCCATTCTTTATTACCTTGTCTAAAGAAATCAGGGTTTTGTTGATGGACCTTATCCATTGGGTTGATAAACGGCTTCGGTTCTTTGTTGTAGCCGATGAAGTCAGCTATTTTTTTAAGCAAAACACTGTCTGGAGTCACCAGGTCTTCAAAGCGTAATAAAAGCAATGGGCGTTTGCCATTGTTCCAATGAGCAAAATTCTCAGACCAAGATCCATAATAATCATCGCCTAGCGTTAACTGAGTAATTGACGGTGATTTTGCTTGATAAGATTTATGGTATGCTTGGTAACTGTCTGTCGCAGACCGGCCATCACGAACTATGTAAATTGCGGGTTGTTCATCCATTGGAGGTGAATGCGTTTTAACATAAAACATTTCTGGACTCGATTTTTTAGTAGTGTAGAACGCAGTCCATGGCGTTGTAAATTTCTTATGACCAACAAAGTCCTTAACCCTTTGACTAAAGTCTTCTGTTATCGATTCACTGCGTAATCTGGCTTCATAGTCATAGGAATTAATATCAAACGACTGCTTAAGAATTGTTCTGAGTAACGTGTTCCCAGATCTTGGGTAAGAAGCAAGCCAAATGATCATTTGGTCTCCCGGCTTTGGGATTCATTTAGCCTTTGGAAGGCGCTTTTGGGGTCTACTTTATATCCAAATGCATACAAAATGGCTTCGAATTCATTTTCTAAAGCTGATATCGTTTCATACGATAGGTGTTTCTTATAATTCCCAGGGTGAACTTGTCGAACATGGTCGTTTTTCTTTTCTTTTGATGGGAATATATCGAATTCATTGGCGATTTTGGTTAAAACATCGTCTGCTATGTTCCATTCATAAAAACGAACGATGTCCCGCAAAAAGTCTTTTTTTGAATAAATAATGTCTTCGTATCTATAAAGTTTAAAATTGGGTTGGTTGAGCATGTTTTTGTAGCTGAGCATTCTTTTCAAATGCGGTTTGTAATTATCTATTACGAAACTTTCTAGTGATTGCTCTGATGATTCTTTTCTTTTTTTCAGCCACAGCTGTTTGAGTGCTCCTTTTTTTGGTATGGCATGGGAATAAACGCGTGAAAAATAAGTGGAGACTAATACGTCTAAGGGGTGCCGAACAAGTAATATTTTTTTATGAGTTTGACTATTCGGAATGTCGTAGTAATCTGGGTAAAATCTAAAGCCCCCGAAAAGGTATCCTTTTTGTTGAAACAAATCGTTAGGAAGAGGAAATGTTTTTTTTGCGTCATGATGTATGCCTTCTGCAAATAGTTGGTCTTGAAGGCTGAAGTAGGACAGGTCAGCATGGGGCGCTAACCGAGTTAGCATGTTGAATAAAAGGGTGCTGCCTGATTTATGGAGAGAAAATGCGTAAACACTCGGCGCTTCCGATTTAGAAGCGGGTAATGTTAGTTGGCTTAAAAATTCTTCAATATCGCTCATTTTATCATTCCCGTGTGATTAGGTTTGTTTTGTGGTTTGTTGTTTTTTGATCGGTAAAATTCAATGGCTTGTTTAGGTGGGCCATCAAAAACTAAAGTACCTTTATTAAGGACTAAGGCGCGGTCGCAAAAACCTTCAATGGAGTCCATGCTATGTGTAACTAAGAGAATGGTGGTTCCATTTTTTTGTAATTTCTTTAAATGCTCTTTACATTTTTCTTGAAAGAATGAGTCGCCAACGCTTAAGGCTTCATCAATAATTAAAATGTCTGGCTCTAGAGCAATTTGAACTGAAAATGCGAGGCGAGCTTTCATTCCGCTAGAATATTCTTTAATGGGTTGATTGACTGCGTTGCCAATTTCAGAAAAAGCGATGATTTCTTCAAGCTTATCTTTAATTTGTGGTCTGGTTAGGCCAAATAGTAGACCGTTGAAGTATATATTTTCAATTCCGGTGTAATCCGAATTAAACCCACTGCCCAACTGAAGTAGTGCGGCAATTTTTCCTTTAATATTAATGGTGCCACTAGTTGGCTCTCTGGTGCCAGTGAGTAATTCTAATAGGGTGCTTTTTCCGTCCCCATTTCTGCCAATAATGGCAACGGACTCGCCTTTTTCGACAGTGAAAGATACGTCTTTGACAGCCCATAGTTCTTTGATGCCCTTTTTGTATGAACTAAAAAACATACAGAGTATTTTAGATAAACGGGAGTGGGAGATGTTGTAGCACTTGTTTAATTTGCAAACAGTGATACAGGTTAAGTCGTTCATATTAAATCGGCAAAGTGTTTTCTCATGGACATAAAAAACAGATATGCCAAACAAGAGAATATTGATGAAATAACAAAGTAAATCAGTAAAGCTGAAAAGTCTGGCGCAGAGTGATTGAAAAAAATGACTCTCATTTGTTTTACTATGAGTGATATTGGGTTGATTGTCATTAGCACATTTAGCACATCAGGGGGGTTGTCGAATCGGTAAAGAACAGGGGAAATAAATAACATTCCACGGGCAAGTAACCCAATTATTTGCTCGATATCTCTTGAGATTGTCCCTAAAGCTGCAATTAACCAAGAAAGGCTTAAAAACATTGGTAGGCAAATAACCATTAATAAGGGAAGGTACAAAATTTCAATAGGCGGGAGTCCCACCAATATAACGTAAGCAATTAATACAATATTCAGCGAAATAAAAAGATGCAATAGTGAGGAAAAACAAATGATGACGGGTAAAATTTCAACCGGAAAGATGACTTTTTTTACGAGATTTTTATTTATTAATATAACCCGGGCAGATTTCGTAATGCACTCAGACGTAGCAAAATAAATGATTAAGCCGGAAAAAATCATTAAAACATATTCCCCGTTATCGACAGGCATGCCATTTCGGGCTCCTCTTAATCCAAAACCGAAAACCAAGCTATACATTGCCAGCATAATTAAGGGTGTTATAAAAGCCCAAGCCAGACCAAAAAATGAGTCAAGATATCGTGATTTAAAATCCCTTTTTAAAAGCTCAAAAATAAGGCTTTTATAGTTTAAAGTGGTTTTTATCAATGGGTTAACATCCTTGATTTGTAATGTAAAAAGAAAAATGATCGATTTCCTTAGTAATGTTTTTTTTGGGGGGGGGGCACTTGTGTTTTAGTGGCGCCAAATTTTAGTGGTTCTTCCGTTGAAGTTTTGCAAGTGCCGTATAATAACAGTATTAGTGTTTTATCGGTAAGTCATGAAATCGAATTGCTTGTTTAGGATTCTTTTTTTTGAGGTTATAGTTTGTATGTCAGTACGAAAGTTTTTATGAGTGGAATGGTGTCTTTGTTAAGTGCTTCCGTGTCTTTTTTTTCTAAGCGATAAAAGTAGAATGTGTAATGAGTTGAAAATTAGTATTGCAGTGCCATCATATAATTATGCTGCTTTTTTGGATGAGGCTCTTGCGAGTATTAAAAGACAGCACTACACGAATTACGAAGTCTTAATTGCTGATGGGGGCTCTGTTGACGGGTCATTGAGTATAATTAATGAATTTTGCCGTGCGGACGAAAGATTTCGATTAATAAGTAAAAGTGATGATGGGCAAGCGGATGCTATTTTTAAAGCGTTTCAATCCGCGTCAGGCGACGTGATGTGCTTTTTAAATGCGGATGATTGCTATCTTTATAGCGATGTGTTGAGCCAGGTGGCAGAAGCGTTTGATGCTAATAAAGCTACTGAAGTGATCAGTTTTGGTGGAGCTTTTATCGATAAAGACGGGGCTTGGATAAAACGTATCAATTATCGATATCACCCTTTAGATAGTTTTAATTTGATGTCCTACCGAACTGCGGTAATACAACCCGCTACCTTTTGGAGAAGAGATGTTTACGATGAAAGCAAGTGGCCCAAGGAGTTTGAGTATGTATTTGATGTGGTGTTTTTTTATAACGCTTATTTGAAGTATTCCTGGTTAGAGGTGCCGAATATAGTTGCTGGATATAGGCTGCACGATAGTAATAAGTCAGTAACGGTAAGGACGGATAGGGTTCTTGAGCTAGCGGCTTTCGAAAGAATTAAGTTTGGAGAAAGCTCCTTTCGCGCTAAATATTTGTTTAAAATAGCTAAAATCCTACAAAACCATGGGAAACGGAAGTTTATGGGGGTTGAGTTATCAAAAGTGATTTATTTTATTGTAAATACAGTGGCCTATATAAGCGTTTATAGACTGCCTAGTATTTAAATATTAATACTCACGTTTCCGAGTGCCTTTTTAAACTGGAGGGAATCTAGTGTATGAAAAGGAATTTAAATTTATTAATAATTACGTGCATACAAATAAATGGAACAAAAGATGAATAAGGTAGCATTAATTACAGGGGTAACAGGCCAAGACGGTTCATATCTAGCAGAGTTGTTATTGGAAAAAGGATACGAAGTTCATGGGATTAAGCGGCGCGCATCTTCTTTTAACACAGAGCGGGTTGACCATATTTATCAAGATCAACACATTGATAACCCGATGTTTTTTTTGCACTACGGTGATTTAACAGACACCTCTAATTTAACACGTATATTGCAACAAGTTCAGCCTGATGAGGTTTATAACCTTGGGGCTCAGAGTCATGTGGCGGTGTCTTTTGAGTCGCCAGAATATACAGCTGATACAGATGCGATGGGCACTCTAAGGCTATTGGAAGCCATTCGTATTTTGGGGCTAGAAAAGAAAACACGCTTTTATCAAGCGTCAACGTCAGAGCTGTACGGCCAGGTTCAAGAAATTCCTCAAACGGAGAAAACCCCCTTCTATCCTCGTTCGCCTTATGCGGTGGCAAAGATGTACGCTTATTGGATTGTGGTGAACTACCGTGAAGCTTATGGGATGTATGCTTGTAATGGTATTTTATTTAATCACGAATCTCCGCGCCGTGGTGAAACGTTCGTTACTCGTAAAATTACGCGTGCGTTGAGTAATATTTCACAAGGTTTAGAAGAATGTTTGTATTTGGGTAATATGGATGCTCTCCGAGATTGGGGGCATGCTAAAGATTACGTTCGTATGCAGTGGATGATGTTGCAGCAAGAAACGGCAGATGATTTTGTGATAGCAACGGGCAAACAAATTTCAGTGCGTGAATTTGTACGACTTTCTGCAGCTGAGCTGGGTGTTGAATTAGAGTTTAGTGGTGAAGGTGTAGATGAAGTGGGGGCTGTTAAGTCCATAACAGGTGGCACATTGCCGGGTGTTAATGTAGGTGACGTTATTGTAAAAGTTGACCCACGTTACTTCCGCCCAACCGAAGTTGAGACGCTGCTAGGTAACCCCGCAAAAGCTAAAGAGAAATTGGGCTGGGTGCCAGAAATTACGGTTGAACAAATGTGCGCAGAAATGGTGGCGCATGACCTTGATATTGCAAAGCGCCATGCCTTATTAAAATCACATGGACATGATGTGGCAATTGCCGTAGAGAATTAAGATGGCTGCCCAACGAATTTTTATAGCAGGCCATCAAGGCATGGTCGGTTCTGCCATTGCGCGTCAACTTCAGCTGAATAAGGATGTAGAGGTGGTTACGCGCACGCGGCGTGAGCTGGACTTGTTATCGCAAACCGATGTGGCTACGTTTTTTCAACAAGAACAGATTGATCAAGTGTATTTAGCCGCTGCTAAAGTAGGTGGTATCCACGCTAATAATGAATACCCTGCTGAGTTTATTTATCAAAACTTGATGATCGAAGCAAATATTATTCATCAGGCTTTTGTAGCAGGTGTGAAAAAGCTACTGTTTCTTGGTTCATCTTGTATTTATCCCAAGTTGGCAGAACAACCAATGCAAGAGTCAGCTTTATTAACGGGAGCATTAGAACCAACTAATGAACCGTATGCTATCGCTAAGATAGCAGGCATTAAGTTATGTGAATCTTATAATCGTCAATATGGTGTTGATTACCGTTCGGTGATGCCGACTAACTTGTATGGGGAAAATGATAATTTCCACCCTGAGAATTCACATGTGATTCCTGCGATGATGCGCCGTTTCCACGAAGCAAAGTTAGCTGGCGATCAAGAAGTGGTTGTTTGGGGGACGGGTAAACCCATGCGTGAGTTTTTGTTTGTAGATGATATGGCAGCGGCCAGTGTTTTCGTGATGAGCCTAGATAACGAAACGTACCAGGCACATACAGAGCCAATGCTTTCACATATTAACGTTGGTACGGGTGTTGACTGCACGATACGTGAATTAGCTGAAACAATGGCTAAGGTTGTCGGGTTTACTGGTGAATTAACGTTTGATAGCACTAAGCCAGACGGTTCGCCTCGTAAGTTAATGGATGTGTCACGGTTAGAAAGACTGGGCTGGAAAGCCGGAACTGTTTTAGAGGATGGTTTGGAAAAGACCTACGGTTGGTTTCTTCAAATGTCGGGGGAACTACGCTGTTAGCTGACTTTAACTTGTTTTGTGAAAATTATATAGATTATAGTGTGATCATAAGCTTAGTTTTATAGTTATGAAAGTATCTATTATTACCGTTTGTTATAATTCATCTCAATATATTAGTTCAGCAATTGATTCGGTTTTATCTCAGTCGTACATTGATATTGAATACATTGTTGTAGATGGTGGCTCTACAGATGAAACGCTTAGTATTATAAATAAGAGCGCGAATATGATTCAACATATTATTAGCGAGCCAGACAGTGGTATTTATGATGCGATGAATAAAGGGGTTGCATTAGCAACGGGTGACATTATAGGTGTTTTGAATTCCGATGATTTCTACCCTAATCCAGATGTTATTTCCGATGTGGTGGATATATTTAATGAAAATACAGATATTGATTTATTACTTGGAAACGTCGATTTTGTTACAGCTGAGAATTTAGTTAAGCCTGTTCGAACATACTCCTCATTTAATTTTGCGCCTTGGAAAATGCGATTTGGATTCATGCCTGCCCACCCAGCAACGTTTGTTAAAAAAAGCGTGTACGAAGAGGTTGGTTTATATAAGCTAGGTTATCAAATAGCAGCTGACTTTGATATGTTTGTCCGAATGCTAGTTGGGCATAAATGTAGGTATGTAAAATTAGATAAAACATTAGTTAGAATGCGTATGGGTGGTGTCAGCACTTCGGGCTTTAAAAGCTATTGGATTTCAACGAAAGAGATGATGCGTTCATTGGAGGAGAATGGTGTGTATTCAAATTTTGTATTTATATTTGTGCGATTGCCGGTAAAGTTTTTCCAGCTTTTTAAGTTTGGATCGTAGGTGCCTGAGAAAGTTTTAGTTACGGGTGCTACAGGGTTTGTTGGCCGAGTGCTGGTCCGCTCTCTTGTAGGGACAGATAACTCAATTACTGTGGCGGTGCGTGGTGAGAGTGTTTCTTCATCGAAAAAAGTGAAACCTTGTTTTATTACAAGCATATCGGCGGAAACGGATTGGACAGAAGCACTGCAAAGTGTGACAGTCGTTGTTCACTTGGCTGGGCGCGCTCATGTTATGAATGATGATGTTAGTGACCCCTTATCTACATTCCGTGAAGTGAATACCGCGGGGACAATAAAATTGGCTAGAGATGCGGCTGAGGCTGGAGTCCGTCGTTTCGTTTTTATTAGTTCTGTTAAGGTAAATGGAGGCATGACGGAAGATGTGTCTTTTTCGGAAGGAGATGAGTGTATTCCCACAGACCCTTATGGGCTCTCAAAATATGAAGCCGAGCAGTGTTTGCTTAAGCTAGCAAAAGAAACAGATATAGAGGTTGTTATTATTCGCCCACCTTTGGTTTACGGACCGGGTGTTAGAGCTAACTTTGCATTGATGATGAGGTGGGTTAATAAAAGAGTTCCGCTTCCTTTGGGTGGCGTGCATAACCGGCGTTCATTAGTGGGGATAGATAACTTGGTGAGTTTTATTAATCTTTGTATTGAACATCCAAAAGCAGCAAATGAAATATTTTTAATTTCTGATGGCGAGGATGTTTCGACAACGGAATTGTTGGATAAATTGGCGAATGCCTTCGGAAAAAGAAGTCTTTTGTTGCCTATTCCAGTTAGGTTGATGACTTTTGCAGCAAAATTGGTTGGTAAAGCGGATGTCGCAAACCGTTTGTTTGGTTCTCTGCAAGTGGATAGTTCTAAAGCTCGAGAGTTACTCGGGTGGAAGCCAGTAATTACGATGGATGAGCAATTGAAGAAAACAGCCGAAACCTACTTAAATGAAAAGACTGTTTGATTTATTTTTGGTAATGACTGCCGCTGTTGTTCTTTGGGTACCTTTTTGCATTGTGGCTATTTTGGTCAAAGTGACGTCAAAAGGGCCTGCGTTATATTGGTCCGATAGAGTAGGCATTGATAACGCTATTTTTAAAATGCCAAAGTTCCGCAGTATGAAGGTTGATACACCAGCTGTTGCCACTCATTTATTAAAAGACCCGAAAAGTGCACTGACGCCCATTGGCGATTTTTTACGTAAATCCAGTTTGGATGAGCTCCCTCAACTTTGGTGTATTTTAAAAGGGGATATGAGTTTTGTTGGTCCCCGCCCCGCTTTGTTTAATCAAGATGATTTAATTGCTTTGCGTACAGAAAAAGGTGTTCATCAGTTAGTGCCAGGCTTAACAGGTTGGGCGCAAGTAAATGGTCGTGATGAATTGCCGATACCACAAAAAGTGGAGCTGGATGTTGAGTACATGTACCGACGCTCTTTTTTATTCGATATTTATATCCTTTGGCTAACGTTTCTCAAAGTGCTTAAAAGGGACGGTGTTTCTCATTAATTTAATGGGCACGTGATTCTGGATTGAATTGATGTGTTGTTGTTTTGACGAGTTTAGTCAGGAAAAAAGCTAGTAGTCTTTTTTCTTTGCTAGACTTGCTTATTATTGATAGTTTTAAGGAGCAAGGACGTTGAAAGTAAGGAAAGCAGTAATACCCGTTGCGGGTTTAGGTACGCGTGTTTTACCCGCCAGTAAGGCGATTCCAAAAGAAATGATGCCAGTGGTCGATAAACCAGTTATTCAGTATGTAGTTGAAGAGGCCATTGCGGCCGGCATTAAAGAAATTATTTTGGTGACACGCACGGGTAAATCGGCGATTGAGGACCATTTTGATGCGCATTATGAGCTTGAGGCTGAATTAGCACGTAAAAACAAAACAGCCTTATTGGCAGCTATCCAGCACATTGTGCCGCCCGATGTAACTATTGTGTCTGTTCGGCAAGCGGAAGCCAAAGGCTTGGGGCATGCGGTGCATTGTGCGGCAAGTACGGTTGGCGATGAGCCGTTTGTGGTTATTTTGCCCGATGTGTTGGTGAGTAATGGGCTAGATAAGACGAATGATTTAGCGCGAATGATCGGAGAGTTTGAGGATAAAAATGCGGCTCAAATTATGGTGGGTGAGGTGCCAGACGATAAAGTTCAGCTATACGGTATTGCTGATTGTGAAGGTATTGTACCCGCGTTTGGGCAGTCGGCCGCCATTAAAGGCTTGGTTGAAAAGCCACACCAAAACGAGTCGCCCTCAAATTTAGCTGTTATCGGTCGCTATGTGCTACCGGGGAAGATTATGAGCTTGTTGGCTGAAGGTAAGCCTGGAGCGGGCGGTGAAATTCAGCTAACCGATGCCATAGATGCGCTATTGACGGAGCAACCTGTGGAAGCCTATAAAATGATGGGTGATACCTATGATTGTGGAGAAAAGCTGGGTTATTTAAAAGCTAATATTGCTTATGGTTTGCAGCATAGCGAAACAGCGAAGGGCTTGAGGGAATTTATCAGCACCTTAACGACCACGTATGAATAGTGGTGAGATAAAAGCATGGGTTGATTTGCTGGCGCATGCTGAAAAGATGAAGGGGCGGCACCTTCGTGAGTTGTTTAAAGCTGAAGAAAACAGATTCGAGATGCTTAGTTTTGTTGCTAAAGATTTTTTACTGGACCTTTCAAAGCAACGCATAACTAAGGAAACACTGGGTAAGTTAACCGCTTTAGCTGAGCAACAAGACTTGCATGGATGGATTGAAAAATTATTTACTGGCGAGCAAGTAAATGTGTCTGAGGGGCGTTCTGCATTGCACACGGCATTACGGCTGCCAAAAGAAAATGAGCTTCAGGTTAACGGCCAGATGGTGACGACTGATGTGCACGCCTCGTTAGAAAAAATGGAGTCCTTGGTCAGGCAGGTTCAACAGGGCCAATGGCGTGGTTTTGATGGCCGGCCTATCCGCTCGATTGTTAATATTGGAGTGGGAGGTTCAAACCTTGGGCCACTGATGGCTTGTGATGCGTTAGAGCAATATACGCCCCTAGAAAGTAAGCTGCTTGATGTTCATTTTGTATCATCAATGGATGGTAGTGAGCTTGAAAAGCTGTTGCCTTGGCTGGAACCGGCGACTACATTATTTATTATCGCCTCTAAAACGTTTACCACGGTTGATACTTTGGCGAATGCTAATACAGCTAGAGAATGGTTGTTAAAAGCAAGCGGCAAGCCGGTTGAGTTAATTAATCAGCATCACTTTATTGCTGCAACGGGAAATGTTGAGCAGGCAGAAAAATGGGGGGTGCCTGAGAAAAACCAATTGTTGTTTTGGGATTGGGTGGGAGGGCGATATTCTTTATGGTCCGTGATTGGTTTGCCTATTGCACTTAAAGTAGGCATGGATAATTTTCGAGATATTCTTAAGGGTGCCCATGCGATGGATGTGCATTTTAGGGAAACGAGTTTCGATAAAAATTTACCTGTTTTATTAGGCTTAGTCGGCGTTTGGAATATTAATTTCCTGAATATTCATGCGCATACGATTTTGCCTTATGATGGGCGTCTTGCACATTTGCCGTCTTACTTGCAGCAATTAGAAATGGAAAGTAACGGGAAGAGTGTTAATGGTAAGGGTGAACGCCTTAACTACCACACCTGCCCAGTGTTATGGGGCGAGGTAGGTTCAAACGCACAGCATGCTTTTTATCAGCTTTTACACCAAGGCACCGAGCTGGTGATGTGTGATTTTATTACCGCAGCGGTACGCTATGAGGGCGAAGGTGAAGAACTTCAGCTGCAACACCAATTATCGCTTGCCAATTGCTTGGCACAATCAAGGTTATTGGCGCTGGGTGATGAGTCGGCCAGTGACCTAAGCTATCAACATTATGATGGCAACCAGCCGAGTACTACGGTTATGCTTGATGAGTTAACGCCGGAAACATTTGGCGGGCTGATTGCGTTATACGAGCATAAAGTGTTTGTTCAGTCGGTGATTTGGGAAATTAACCCATTTGATCAATGGGGAGTGGAGAAAGGGAAGAAAGTGGCTTCGTCTTTATTAGCAGAGTTTAAGTCAGATGTGAACGAGCATTTAGATTCGTCCACCAAGGGTTTAATTCAGCGCGTTCAAGCTCAGCGAGGTCAGCATGAAAGTTAATGTGTACGGTGCAGGCCTTTCCGCCTGGGTAGCGGCCGCGTGTTTGGCTAAAGTGGGGAATAATGTTGCCATTTGCGAAATGTCGGCGACAGAACGGAAAGAGTTGAATAAGATTTCGACGGTGCGTGATGAGCCAAATTTATTACAACAATTAGAGCAGCAAATAGATAGTGGCCGCCTAGTGAGGCACTTACAGCGAGCATTACCAGAAGCAGAGATTCATTGGCTGGCCTTTCAACCAGAACAGCAAAACAAAGCTGAGGGGGTGATGGATCGGCTTTGTCAAGCAGATCAAGATGGCGTATTGGTCGTTAACCAGTGTAACTTTGCGGTGGGTGCAACACTTGATCTGCAAGAGCGATTAGGTGAAAAAGGGTGTGTTGTGTATATCCCTGATAATTTGCAAGAAGGCTCAGCGATACAAGACTTTAGCCACCCTAAGCGCATTATTTTAGGTATTGATCAAGATGAGGCTTTAGTGAAGGCTCGCGCGTTATTGAGACCGTTTAGTACCGGGTTAGACGCTTTGCAGCTAATGAACTCTAGGGAGGCTGAGTTTACCAAGTTTGCGATTACCGGAATGTTGGCTATTCGCCTAGGGTATGTGAATGAGCTAGCTAATCTGGCTGATCAGCTAGAGGTGGATATTAGTGTAGTTCAAGAAGGAATGGGTGCTGATGCAAGAATTGGCGCACACTATTTATCGCCCGGTTGCGGCTTTGGCGGACAGAATTTTCATGCTTATGTATCTAAATTTTCCGGTATTTTTGAGCAGCAACGACAGCAACAGCAGTCATTATTAAAAGCAGTTGTTGGTGCAAATGAAGTGCAAAAAGAGCTGCTATTTAGGAAGTTGTGGCAGCACTATAATGGTGATTTGCAGGGCAAAGTGGTTGCGATTTGGGGTTGTTCGTTTAAGCCAGGAACAGCCAGTATTGATAATGCACCTAGTATAAAAATAATTAATGCACTTATTGCTCAAGGCGTACAGGTGAATCTCCATGACCCTGAGGCTATGCCGAACCTAAAAAAATATTATACAAATGAAGGTTTGATTCGGTATTTTAAAACGCCGATGGAGGCAGTTGAGGGTGCTGATGCGTTGTTACTTGTTACAGAGTGGCCACTTTATTGGTCGCCCGATTATGCCCAGCTTGCCGAGGTAATGAAGGAACGCCTGATCATTGATGGAAGAAATGTTTTTGATAAGCAAATGCTTAAGCAACATGCGTTTGCTTATTGTGGTGTGGGTCGATAAGGTGGGGTTGGCTTAACTATGGATGCTTTTTCATTTCCAGGGTGGTTTATTAGCCGGAGCAGGCGGGTAAAACGTGCCGTTACGTTGTTATTTGATTTCATTATTATTACCTTAGCCTTGTGGATTGCCTTTTCATTACGCCTAGGTGAGCTTTATTTACCTAAAGACAGTGTTATTTGGTTGTTTGTTCTCGCGCCGTTTATTGCTACGCCTATTTTTATTAAGTTGGGCTTGTACCGTGCAATTATTCGATATATTGGTTTTCACTCGTTATGGGTTGTGGTTAAGGCTGTTTCACTTTATAGCTTGCTCATCGCTCTTTTTGTTTTATTAGCAGGTATTGAAGTCGTTCCACGCTCAGTTCATCTTATTAATTGGTTGGTAGCTTTATTGATGGTTGGTGGAAGCCGCATGGTTGTTCGTTGGTGGCTGGCAGGGGCAGTTAACGCAAGTGCAAGTGCAAGTGCAAGTGCAGTACGTAACGTTGTTATCTATGGTGCGGGCTCATCTGGGATGCAAGTGCTTGATCAGCTCAGTGCAAAAAATGGTATGAAAGTGGTTGCTTTTATTGATGACGAGCCGTCGTTACATCGTCGGCAAATCCGAGATATTCGTGTGCACCCTTTTTCTCATTTGAGTCGCCTTATTGAACGTTATGCCGTGAAGGATGTGTTGCTAGCCATGCCATCGGTGTCTCGATCTCGTCGTAATCAAATTATTGCGTTGTTGGAACCTTACCCTGTAAAAGTAAAAACGCTACCGACGTTGGCTGAAATTGCAGAAGGTGAAGTAACGGTTGATGATATACGAGATATTGAGATTGAAGATTTACTCGGTCGTGACCAAGTGTTGCCTAATGAATCTTTGATGGCGAAAAACATACATAAGAAGGTTGTGATGGTGACCGGAGCGGGTGGCTCAATTGGTGCCGAGCTGTGTCGTCAAATTTTGAAGCAAAAGCCTAAAGAGCTGGTTCTATTTGATCATAGTGAGTTTGCTCTTTATGCGATAGAACGTGATTTAGAAAAGCAGCCCTTGAGTGATGGGGTCATCATTAAGCCAGTATTGGGCTCGGTGACAGATAAAAACAGAATTTCATTAGCTTGTCATTCGGTTAAAGTTGATACGGTATACCATGCGGCTGCCTATAAGCATGTTCCCTTAGTTGAGCAAAACCCAAGAGAGGCGATTAAAAACAATATTCTGGGTACCCTCTATACGGCTGAAGCTGCTTTAGAGGCTAAGGTTAAAGACTTTATACTGATTTCTACGGATAAAGCTGTGCGGCCTACTAATACGATGGGTGCCTCAAAAAGAATGGCAGAGTTAGTGTTGCAAGCGTTAAGTGCCAAATATAAAAATGAAGCAAACTCCACACAGTTTGCAATGGTACGTTTTGGTAATGTGTTGGGTTCTTCAGGGTCAGTTATTCCCTTGTTTAAACAGCAAATAAAACAAGGTGGGCCAGTGACTGTGACAGACCCAAAGATTATTCGTTACTTTATGACCATTCCTGAAGCGGCTCAGCTTGTCATACAGGCGGGTGCTATGGCAAAAGGTGGAGACGTATTCGTGCTAGATATGGGCGACCCCATCAAAATATTGGAGTTAGCAAAACGAATGATCCATTTAAGCGGCTTAGAGGTTAAGGATGACGATACGCCACATGGGGATGTTGTAATAACCTTTACGGGTTTACGTTCAGGTGAGAAACTATATGAGGAATTATTGGTTGGTGATAATGTGATGAATACCGATCATGAAAAAATCATGCGTGCCAATGAAAGTATGATTCCCTGGGGTAAGTTGAACGCTCTTATTAACCGTTTAGAGCAAGCTATTATTGAGAATAATGATATTGAAATAAGGGCCGTGTTGTCAGAATCGGTGGACGGTTATAAGCCACAATGCGACATTATGAGCGTGCTTAGTTAAGCAATTTATAGTTGTTGAAACAGGTTTTTTTTGAATAGTTACATAAAGATTTGCAACTTAACATTGTGATTAGGTGAAAAAATAGATAGAATACGCGGCTCTTTGATAGACCCGCATCCCGAGTGAGTGGAATTAAGAAATGAAAACATTTAGTGCAAAAGCAGAAGAAGTAGAACGCGATTGGTATGTTGTCGATGCTGAAGGTAAAGCATTAGGCCGATTGGCGACAGAAATAGCGCATCGTTTACGTGGCAAGCATAAGCCAGAGTACACGCCGCATGTAGATACTGGTGACTACATTGTTGTGATCAATGCTGAGAAAATTGGCGTGACAGGCAACAAAGAACAAGACAAGATGTATTATCACCATACTGGTTATATAGGTAACTTAAAGTCTATTTCATTAGGCAAGTTGCGTGAGAAACACCCAGAGCGCATTATTCAGTCAGCAGTTAAAGGCATGCTACCGAAGAATACATTGGGCAGAAACATGTTCAAAAAAATGAAAGTATTTGTTGGCGCTGAGCACACGCATCAAGCGCAACAACCTAAAGCATTAGAACTATAACAAGAGTTTATTATCATGGCACAAACCCAATATTATGGAACTGGTCGTCGTAAAAGTTCAGTAGCACGTGTTTTTGCACGTCCTGGCAAAGGCGAGATTAAAATTAACAACGCAACATTAGACGCATATTTCGGTCGTGAAACAGACCGTATGATTGTCCGTCAACCGTTAGAAACAACAGAAGCAATGGATAAGTTTGATTTACTTATCACGGTAAAGGGCGGTGGAACATCAGGCCAAGCGGGTGCAATTAGGCTCGGTATTACTCGTGCTTTAATGGAGTATGATGGCGAGTTGCGTCCTGCGCTTCGTAAAGCCGGCTTCGTAACGCGTGATTCACGTGAAGTTGAGCGTAAAAAAGTTGGTTTACACAAAGCGAGAAAACGTCCTCAATACTCAAAGCGTTAATAGTAAGCGTTACCAAATTAATAAAAAGCCCATTATTCAATGGGCTTTTTATTGTGTGCTCAGAAAATATTGCTGTATAGAATGGCTGAGGTTATCGTCTATAATCAAGGAGGATATTAGATGTGGTGCATAAATGACAGATTATAAAGAGAAGTACCAGAAGGCGGTTAAGGCGCTTGACGAGGTAGAGCAGGAGAGTTTCGAAAGTGTTCAGGGGTTATATAAGGCGTTATTTAGTATTTTAAATGAACTAAAAGGCCGGCATAGTGAAGTTGATAAGGCGATTGCTGCATTACCAAAAAGCCTAACGGGTAATTCAACTCCACCGGTTGAAGAGCTTGAGCGTATTAAAGATTTAATTGTCAGTTACTTTGGTAACTCTGATGACCCCGGTGCTGCACCACATGTTCTAGATGCTTTGTTATCTACTTTAAAAGTATCTGATGAGCTGCAAGATGGTATGGCTGAGTTACAGAAGGATTTAACGCAAGCGGAAAACTCAAAAGATTTTGTTAAGCTTGCTAAAAAAACAGCTAGTGTAGTTATTAAATCTATCCCCAATGCAGCGGATATATCATCAGATGCTTACTCAATTGAAGCGATTAACAAAGGTTTATTGTTGCAGCTAAAAAAGTGGGGCGAATCTGACACCGAGTTGGAAAAATCAATAGATATAGCCAGTTTATTGCAAAGCCTCGAAAGCGTTAATAGTTTGCAGAGCCTTGAGTGCTTTTATAAGGAAGTGTTCGAAGCGTTAGGCCAGCACTTATCTAAAAAAGACGAGTTTATTGTTGAGTTATCTAGGCTTATTGAAACAGTTGTACATCAATTGGCAGAGATTTCGACTGACCTTGATAAGGAAAGCGAAAAAAGCTCTGAAGAGAGGAAAAGTCGGGGGCGTTTAACTGCATTAGTGGGTCGTCAGGTCAATGCACTCAAAGATTCGGTGCATCATTCAGATAGTTTGAATATTTTGAAAACATTGTTATCGGAGCAATTGGGTGAGTTGAATCAGACGGTATCTAACCTCGCGGCATTAGAGAGTGAGAAAGCCCAGGAGGAGGTCGAAGAGCGTGTCAAAACTATAATGGGTAAATTAAGTATTGTTGAGTCTGAAGTGTCGGATTTGAAGGCATCTTTACATCAAGCGAATGAGCAGGCTTTTGTTGATGCGTTGACTGGCGTACCGAATCGTCGAGCTTATGATGAAAGAATTAAATTAGAATTCAAGCGTTGGCAGCGTAAGAAAGAGCCATTAGTTCTAGCGGTTATGGATATTGACCATTTTAAAAGTATTAATGATACTTACGGCCATCCTATTGGCGATAAAGTGCTACGAACAATTAGTCAGTTAGTGGATAAAAAAGTCCGTGATAGTGATTTTTTTGGTCGCGTAGGTGGTGAAGAGTTTGCAGTTATTTTCACAGGCATTGACTTAAACAATGCGCTTAAGAGGCTTGATCAATTTAGGGAGAGTATTGAGGACTGCAAGTTTGGCTCTAAGGGTAAAAGGATTTTAATTACGATGTCAATTGGCTGTGCTCTATTCCATGAAGATGATAAACCTGAGGACGTTTATGGAAGAGCGGATAAGGCTTTATATAAAGCAAAGTCGTCTGGAAGAAATAAATGCATTAGTGAGCGCGATATATAAAGCCTGATGTGTGAATAATTAGTGCTTAGTTTTTAGAAAACTGATGGCTTGATGGGTGCTTAAAAAGATGTGTTCTTCGCCCATTTTTTTAAGAAAAGCAGTTGTTCTTAACTTGTCCATGACAGGGCCTTTAACTTCTGCGAAATGTAGCTGGATATTGGCTTTTTTCAGCCGGTAGAGAATATCATCGAGTGACTCTAATGCACTGGTATCAATAAAGCTAATGGAGCTGCAAATAAGAACCACATGGTTGATGGACTGGTTGTCTGCAACGAATCTCATAATGGTGTCTTCAAGATAATTTGTGTTGGCAAAATAGAGATTTTCATCCACACGTAGAGCCAGAATTTCCTTATCTGTCACAACTGTGTGTCGATTAATATTTCTATAATGCTCGGTGCCTTCTACTTGCCCAACAATGGCGATGTGAGGTTGGCTACTTCTATGAAGGTAAAGCCCAATTGACATAGCAATGCCTGCAACAATACCCGTTTCTACATTAATAATGAGTACCGTGAAGAAGGTGATAAGCATTGAGAAAGCATCTGTACGATCATAACTCCATGCATGCTTGAATGTGTGGGTGTCAATAAGGGGTATAACAGCAAGAATAATAATGGCTGCTAGAGCTGCTTTAGGTAGGAAAAAGAACAAGGGCGTTAATGCAACTAAGGTTAAGCCAACTAACCCAGCGGTAATAACTGAGGCTAACGGTGAATTGGCACCGGCTGAAAAGTTAACCATTGATCGTCCAAAGCCACCTGCAACAGGGAAGCCACCGCTAATGGCCGATGCGATATTAGCGCTGCCTAAACCAACCAATTCCTTGTTAGAATCGATTTTTTGCCGCTTTTGGCTAGCCATAGATTTGGCAATGGAAATGCTTTCTAAATAGCCAATTAAGGCGATCAATAAAGCGTTAGGAAGCAATTGCATCACTAGTTGAGGATCTAGGTTAGGTAAAATCATATTGGGTAGCCCGAGGGGGACGTGACCGATAATTGGGGCATTGAATTGCTTATTTAGCTCTAAATGGAAAACAGCAAAGGTGCTAAAAACAACAGCAATAAGAGGGCCTGATTTTGAAATAAATTGAACAGCCGCCTCTGCTGTACCCATTTTCTTTAATAAGTTAACAAGAGGTGATTTAAAACACCATAAGAGCAATAAACTGGCAATGCCAATAAGAAGTGTGACTACGTTGCTCTGAGGGGCTTGTGTAATGATGAGATAAAGTGTTTCGTAAGCCGGGAGTCCGCGCGGGACGTCTAAACCAAAAATATGTTTCATTTGGCTTAATGCAATAATAATAGCGGATGCACTCACAAAGCCGGAAATAACTGGGTGGCTAAGGAAATTAATAACAGCGCCTAACTTGAGTATTCTCATCAGCAATAAAATAATACCAATGAGTAAAGCCAGTGTGTGGGCGGCACTCACTATTTCGTTTGCATGAACAATGTCCAGCTCAATGATAGTGGCGCCGGTCATTAATGACATAAGCCCAACGGGCCCAACAGCTAAGGTTCTACTGCTACCGAAAATAGCATATAAAATAAGAGGTAGGACGGATGAGTATAAAGCAACTTCAGGTGGTAGCCCAGCTAACATACCATAAGCCATCGATTGTGGTACAAGCACTGCGGCAACAATAATGCCGGCCAGTAAATCACCGTTTAGCTGAGCTATTTGATAGTTCTTCAGCCAGTCAGGTAGTAACATTCTATAAGCCCCCTATTGCGTGGTAATGCTTAAACGGTTGATGGATAGTTTTGGTCGGAATGAGTGTTATCTTTAATACAAGTTGCTCAAATTTCAAGTTTAATATATCAAAATAACCTCTTTATACGCGAGTTATATTTCGCATGTTGTGTTTGTATGCTTTTAACTACTTTTTTGTTGCGATGCAATAAAAAATAATAAAATCAAAAGGTTAAGATTTTTTTTTGTTGCTTTTATGTGAGAACAATGTATTATTAATCTTAAGAACAAGGAGAGGAGGAAGCTATTTCTTTAATATTAATTAAAGAGAGGCGACTAAAAAACAATAATAAAAATAAAAACTGGGGGGCTTTTAGCCCCTTTTTTTTGTGTGTAATGAAAATAAGTGTGTCGGGCTGAGCTAATGCATTTGTTATAGACTTAGGGTTTCAATGCCTTGCTCGCTGGCGAGGATCACGGTGTCAGCGGCACGGTTGGCAAATAGACCTACCGTGACAACACCTGTGATGTTGTTTAGGGTATTTTCTAGTTTCATTGGTTCTAAAATATCTAGGCGCTGAATATCTAAAATAATATTGCCATTGTCTGTAATAAAGTTTTCTCGCCAAACAGGGTGTCCGCCTAGAGCGATGATCTCTCGAGCAACATAACTTCTAGCCATGGGTATCACTTCAATGGGTAAAGGGAAATCACCCAGTCGAGAGACTAGTTTGCTTTGATCGGCAATACACACGAATTGACGGCTAGCAGCGGCAATAATTTTTTCACGGGTTAGTGCGCCACCGCCACCTTTGATCAGTTCTAAATTAGAATTTATTTCGTCTGCACCATCAATATAAACATCTAGTGAGCCGACAGCGTTTAAGTCAACAATGGGAATGCCTAATGCCTGTAATCTTACCGTGCTGGCTTCCGAGCTAGAAACGGCGCCTTCAAAGCGATGTTTAATGGGGGTTAGTAAATCGATAAAATGATTAACAGTTGAGCCGGTACCAACACCTAATATGCGGCAGTTTTTTACATAGGGAATAGCTGCTTCAGCAGCCTGTTTTTTTAGGTCGTCTTGCATAATGAGTGGTGGTGTTGGTTATTAAAGATGATGCGATATGATATATCGCATTCAGTGGAGAACAAAAAATTTTTAACCCTCATTTTTAAAGTGAGTTACGCAAATAGTGTTTTGCTTTAACTGAGAAACACGTTAATCCCTGCTCGGTAATAATGGCATCTAAAGGTACATCCCAGGGCTCAGGTTTGATCTCTTGGGTTTTTTGTACACTGTAGGCGATGCCAATTAAGAGAGGTTTTTTTTGACAGAGCGGGTTACGCATAAAACTAAGGGTTCGATCATAGTAACCACCGCCCATGCCTACGCGATGACCTAGGTGATCAAAACCAACCAGTGGAATGAGTATTGTTGATAACAGTCTTGGCGGTAGAGTGTGTTTAGCCAATGGTTCGGGAATATTGAAGCGATTGCTTTTTAACTCATCGCCCCATGAATACGATGAGAATTTAAGCTGCTGTTTGTTTAAAACGGGTAAGAAATGGTGGCTTAGGCCAGCAGAGCAGGTTTTAATGAATAAATCGAGGGCCGGTTCACCATCGTTCGCGAGATAGCTGGCGATTTTTGGTGAGCGCAATAGCAAAGCAGTGCTTATGATTGATTGGTTGATAGAGTTATCAAAGGTAGCTCTATCTGAGGGCGAAATATTATTACGTTTTTGACGTAATAACTGTCTTAGTGAAATGCTGGTTTGTAACATAAATAAAAACGTTCCCCGCTAGCGCCGCATTAGGCTTCTACCTTAAACCGAAAGATTTAAGTGGGAGTCGGACACTTGCATTAGGCTTCTCTAGTAAGAGCATGCACATCAACAAACGATCTTTCTTCCCGAGTAGGTAATTAGGTCCAAGGGCAATTCACCTTATCTCGAACACCGCAGGGAACGCGCTGATAGTTTACCCCTAAGTCTAGAATTTAGCATCTGATTTATAGGACTATGGGGAATATGGAATAGAGTTTTTTATAATTTAAAATTATAACGCCGCTATTACTGGTGAGGCGTTATGGGGTTTAGTTACTTGGAAGTGGTCTTGATTGGGGTTGTTGCATTTACTTGCCAAACGCATTGATAGCAAAGTCCAGCTTATTTTGAAGAGCATTAATTTTGTCGCTAATGTTTAGAGAGCGGCCATTTTTCTTTTGGTCCTCTACCAGAAAGTCATGTGTAATATTGAGTCCAGCCATAACAGCAATACGATCTACTCCTACGATACGACCTGATTGTTTAATGTTTTGCATTTTATCATCTAAAAAACGAGCAGAAGACTCTAGCCCAGCGCGCTCTGCTTCAGAACAGCTGACGCGATACTCTTTATCCAAGATGTTTAATGAAACGGTGATGGGGGTCGACATAATCAGATTTCCATTAATTTAAGCCTAGAGATCATTGATTCAACGCGTGTCTTTGCTTTTTCTGTTTTTTCCATTAACGCGTTTCGTTGCTGAAGAAGGTCTGCCTGTTGGGTCTTGAGTTGTTGATTTTCTTCGTGCAAGTTTTGACACACTTGTACAAGCGTATCAATTTTTTTCTCTAGGTGTTGCAAAGCAACTTCTGGGTTTTGTTCTTTGTTCACAAGGTAAATAGTAGGTGTGATTGAGGGTGAGGTCAATACCGTGACTAATATAGTCGGTAAATTTTGGTGACCTAGGTCATGGAATGATAGCATAGCTACCTTAATCAATTGTTTGGAGTATACAGTGAAGCGTTTGGGTAATTATGATGATTTGCAGCTAATTTTCGATGAGCGTGATGCAAATATGAATGTCTCTGAGGCGCATGGTCTTGCGTCAGGTATGCTTTGTGTAAATCTTGATGCTGACTTTACTCAGTGGGTAACGGCACTCTTTGATACAGAGGATCAGCTAAAAGCGTTAATGAATGAGGATAAGCAAAGTTTAATGGGCTTATTTCAAGGGACGTCAGAACTGCTTAAAACGGAAGATTTTATTTTTGATTTACTGTTACCCGGCGAGGAAGAGCGCATTGGTGCGCGAGCAATAGCGCTGAGTGAGTGGTGTCAGGGTTTCTTGTATGGCGTTGCTTATATGGGTGTCGGTGACGATAAAGACTGGAGTGACGATGGCCGAGGCGTGTTGAGGGACTTAATGGAAATTTCGCGTCTAGATGCCGATAGTGCAGATGACTCAGATGAGCAGGCATTTATGGAGCTGCAAGAATATGTCCGAATGGGAGTGCAAATTTTGATGTATGAGCTGCAGCCAATGGAAGACCCAGATGATGATTATGAGCCTACCGTTCACTAATAAGGTACAAGGGGGTATTGAGTGCTAAAAGAACAACAAGAGTTTGCTCGACGGAGACAGCAGTTTCTACGCATGATTGGTACGGGCAATATAGCAGTGATTGCTAGCGCATCCGTATTAATGCGTAATAGTGATGTTGAGTTTCCTTTTCGTCAAAACAGTGATTTCTTTTATTTAAGTGGCTTTGATGAACCTGAGTCAGTGATTGTTTTTGTGCCTGGCAGGAAACAAGGTGAATATATTTTGTTTTGTCGTGAGTACGATGAAAAAACAGCCTTATGGGTGGGTGCTAATGCTGGTTTAGACGGAGCAATTAAAGACTATGCGGTTGATGATGCCTTTCCGATAGATGATATTGACGATATTTTGCCAGGTTTGCTTGAAAATAAAAATTGTTTGTATTTCCCGATGGGCGCGCAGCCAGATTTTGATCAGAAGCTCATGGACTGGTCTCAGCAAGTGAGAAATCGTTCAAGAACGGGCGTTCATGCCCCTGCCGAATTTATTTCATCAGATCATTTGTTGCATGAAATGCGCCTTATAAAGTCGGCATATGAAATTAAACAGATGAAAAAAGCGGCAAAAATATCTGTTGCGGCACATATTAACGCCATGCAATCGTGCCGAGTGGGTATGTATGAATATCAAGTTGAAGCAAGCCTTAAGTATCATTTTATGAATGAAGGTGCTCAGCAAGAAGCCTATCCAGCGATTGTTGGCGGAGGGAATAACGGCTGCGTTCTTCATTATATTGACAATAATGCAGCGTTAAAGGACGGCGATTTATTATTAATTGATGCCGGTTGCGAATGGGAAAAATATGCGTCTGATATTACGCGTACGTTTCCTGTGAATGGTGTCTTTAGTGATGAGCAAAAAGCGCTGTACCAGTTGGTTTTAGATGCTCAATATGCGGCAATAGAGCAAGTCCAACCCGGTCATCATTGGAATGACCCGCATGACGCTGCGATTAAGGTTTTAACGCAAGGTTTGGTGGCGCTTGGTTTACTGAAAGGTCATGTGTCGACTCTCATTAAAAATGAAGCCTACAGGCCATATTATATGCATCGTACAGGGCATTGGTTGGGTATGGATGTGCATGATGTTGGTGATTATAAGTTGGATAATCAATGGCGCTTACTTGAGCCAGGGATGGTGTTAACGGTGGAGCCGGGCCTGTATATTCAGCCAGATGCTAAAGAGGTTGACGAAAAGTGGCGTGGTATTGGTATTCGCATTGAAGATGATGTGCTTGTTACAAAAAAAGGCCATGAGGTGTTAACCGAGGCTACTCCTAAAGAGGTGGTTGATATTGAGCGTCTGATGAGGGCGGCGAATGACACTTGACTATGATGTGATTATCATAGGCAGTGGCATGGTGGGTGGCTGCTTGGGGCTGGCTCTAAGTCAAACAACACTTCGTGTGGGGATAGTTGAAGCGAAGCCACCTCTTGAAAAGCAAACTGATGATGCCGGTAAGCGAGCCATCGCCTTATCTTGGGGCAGTCGATGTATTCTCAAACAATTGAACCTCTGGCAAGAAATAAGTGATTGCGCGAAGCCTATACGGCATATTCATGTGTCTGATAAAGGTGCTTTTGGCAAAACACGATTGTCAGCAAAAAAACAACAGGTAGATGCGCTAGGGTATGTTGTAGACGCTGTGCAAATAGAAGCCATCGTGTCGAGTAATTTGCTGGCCTCAAACGTTGATATAATCTGTCCAGCAACGCTTGTCGATTACGCCGTTGAGGGTGAAAAGGTAGCTGTGACTGTAAACCTAGAAGGTAAAGAAAAAGTGTTATCGTGCCAGTTATTAGTGGGCGCCGATGGTGGCTTATCTGATGTGCGTCAACTCGGCGATTTTGACCTGAAAGAATACCCTTATGAGCAGCAAGCGATAACGAGTTTGATCGAGGTCGAGTCAGATCAGCACGATGTTGCTTACGAGCGATTTACCTCAGAGGGGCCGATCGCAATGCTGCCACATATTGATGGTCTTTATTCCTTGGTGTGGACCATGCCATCGGCTTTAGCCGAGCAGGTAACGTACTTGCCGGAAGAGGAATTTTTGCAACGATTGCAATCTCGGTTTGGTCAATGGTTGGGTGAGCTATCTCTGGTAGGAGGTTACCAAGTTTTTCCTTTAAGTTTGTTACGAGTGCCTAAAACCATATCGGACCGTGTGGTGTTGATTGGTAACGCAGCCCATCAACTTCACCCTGTTGCCGGGCAAGGTTTTAATCTAGGCCTGCGGGATGCGGTCATATTGGCGGACACATTAATGTCTACAGATGAGGATGTTGGCGCTGAAGCGGTACTTGCAGCGTACGAAAATCAGCGAAAAACCGATCAAGCGCTGGTAACGGGTTTTACCGACAGTGTTATAAAACTATTTTCGACTAACAATGCAGTATTGAGCTTATTGCGTAATAGTGGTTTGATGATGTTGGATAAAGTACCGGTGTTAAAAAACCAGTTTGCACGCCAAACGATGGGCTTGGGTGCTCGCTTTGCAAGGTTAAAGTCGGGCTAAAAGCTGATATGTTGTTGTCTGGTTTAAGCTAAATATGAGCACTATTATGATAGAGGTCGGTTAATGAAGGATAGAACGTATCAAGTTGCCATTGTTGGTGGCGGTATGGTGGGTGCTACGCTTGCCTGTTTGCTTGCAAACCAAGGTGTTTCTGTTGCGCTGATTGATGCAGGCGATCCAACCGAGGCTTGGGCGGATGATAGTTACGATCAGCGTGTGTCTGCACTGACCTTGGCTTCCATTAATTTATTTAAGTCATTAGGTGTTTGGGGTGAGATTGTTCGGCTAGGTGAGCAGCCGATGGAGAAAATGTTCGTCTGGGACCATTTTGCCAGTGGTGAGCTGGCGATAGATTCAGCTGATGCGGGTGAAATGCAAATGGGTTCGGTTGTGGAAAACCGACTAACCGTATTTGCGTTGTGGAAAAAACTACAAACTTTAGAGACTTGTGACCTGTATAGGTCTACACAGTTAGAAGGATTTGATATCAGTGAAAAAAACGTTGATATACAGCTTTCCAATGGTGAGCATATTAACGCGTCCTTATTAGTGGGGGCGGATGGTTCGAATTCTAAAATAAGGCAGCTGAGCGGTATACAAGCGTATGGCTGGAGTTATCAGCAAAAAGCGTTGGTAGCAACTGTCAAACCCGAAAAGCCACATCAAAATACAGCATGGCAGCGATTCTTACCTGAGGGGCCTTTGGCGCTGCTGCCGTTGCGAAATGGTTTGGTGTCTATTGTTTGGACGTCGAAACCAGAAACAACGGAAGCTAACTTACAGCTATCTACTGTCGAATTTTGTGATGCGCTCGCTGATGCATCAGAGCATCAGTTAGGTGGTTTTGAGTTAATGGGGGCACGCGGTGCATTTCCATTAAAACTCCAATTTTCATCAGAGTATTGTCAGCAGCGAATGGTGTTGATTGGAGACGCGATTCATACCATTCACCCTTTAGCGGGGCAGGGTGCTAATTTGGGCCTAAAAGATACAGTTACTTTGGCTGAGGTCATTTTATGCGCATCTGAATCGAAGCGGGATATTGCAAGCCAGCAAGTATTGCGACGTTATGAGCGCCAGCGCAAGGGAGATAATGCGCTGATGATGGCGCTGATGGATGGTTTTAAACGGCTTTTTAGTGCAGACGACACACTGGTTAAATTAGGCAGAAGCACGGGCATGGGGCTGATTAACCAATCAACCCTATTGAAAAACAAAATTTGTCAATACGCGATGGGCGTGTGAGCCGTCTAGTTAACCTTAAGTAAACCGGACAAGGCATGAGCGTGCTCAGAAGCGGTTTTGCCTATAGATGTTAAGTAACCACCGTCTACTTTGTCGGTTAAGCCTTTCTCGAACAAGCGCGCGGCAGCAGCAATGGTAGCGTCGTTTGCATCATGATGTATTTTTATTCCTTGCTCTGTATTGCTTATGTCATATTGGGTAAGGATGTTAATTTCATCAATCATATCTTGGTTGAATTTCATTATTTAAAGCCTCTCAAATTAATCTAACTAAAGTGTGGGTTTGATTAGAACAGTAACACTATTTTTTTGCGTGAGCAAAATAGTCAGCGCGATTCAGCGAAAAGTCTTGCAGTTGGAAATAGCAGTGTTAGCTATGTATAATGCTCGATCAATTTACCTCTTTTGGGAGAGATCGGTTAATAGCCGACGCCGAAGGCGCAATCCGTCCGGAATCGCTCAGGCAAATGGACCATAAGAAAGGTCATTATGTTGAATGATCAGTTGGCTCTGGAGAGCGGCTTAACCAATGAGTTAGGCACACCGAAGAGGAAAGAGGGCAATGGCTCTTAAACTTTCAGGTTTTGGACAGAGGGGCGGCATGTGGTTTTCGCGTGCCGCCCTTTTTTTGTGCTGAGAAATGAGATGATTAGAAAAACAATTTTAAATGATGCGCACCGTAAACTAGGTGCGCGAATGGTGGACTTTGGTGGCTGGGATATGCCCGTTAATTACGGTTCGCAAATTGATGAGCACCATGTGGTTAGAAACAGTGTTGGCATGTTTGATGTGTCACACATGACGGTTATTGATATTCATGGGCCTCAAGCAAAGTTATTTTTACAATACTTATTAGCGAATGATGTGGCAAAGTTAACCCGCCAAGGTAAGGCGCTATATAGTTGCATGTTGAATGAATCTGCTGGCATTATTGATGATTTAATCGTTTATTTTTTGGATGATGAAAACTATCGACTGGTTGTTAACGCATCAACGCGAGAGAAAGACTTGGCATGGATCGAAGAGCAAGCAAAGTCTTTTGATGTTAGCGTGAGCGAACGCTCTCAGCTGGCAATGATCGCGGTGCAAGGGCCAAAGGCTCGTCAAAAAGTTTGCTCAATATTACCCGAACGATTAGGCTTATCTGCAGCGGAAATTAAACCGTTTAGCGCGTGTTGGTTTGGCGAATGGTTTGTCGGCAGAACAGGTTATACGGGCGAAGATGGTTTTGAAATTATGTTGCCAGAAGATAAGGCTGAAGGGTTTTGGAATCAGCTGCTTCAAGTAGGCGTTAAACCTTGTGGGCTGGGTGCGCGCGATACGCTTAGGCTGGAAGCTGGGATGAGCTTATATGGCCAAGATATGGATGAGAATCAAAACCCGCTAGAATCTGGGCTTGCTTGGACAGTAGCGTGGCAGCCCAATGACCGCGAATTTATCGGTAGAGCAGCACTTGACGCGATAAAGAGGCAAGGCTTAAATAGCAAATTTGTTGGCTTGCTTCTAGAGGAAAAAGGCGTGCTAAGGGGGCATCAACCCGTCGTGTTAGACGATGGCTCTGTGGGTGAAATTACCAGTGGTGGTTACTCTCCAACAATGGCTCGCTCAATTGCGTTGGCACGAGTGCCTGCAAGCATTGGCGAAACATGTAAAATTGATATGCGTGGTAAATTAAAAGAAGCAACGGTCGTTAAGCCCTGTTTTGTTAGACAGGGTGAAATACAAATCGACGTTTAAGATATAAGATTAACTTAAGTTGTTGTTTAAATAAAACTGATACCCGACTGGGTAAAATAAAGGAAAAATATGTCAAACACACCTGATGATAGAAAATATGCTGATTCACATGAGTGGGCACTATTAGAAGCCGATGGTAATGTCCGTGTGGGTATTTCTGATCACGCACAAGAACTGTTGGGTGATTTGGTTTTTGTTGAATTACCAGAAGCCGGTCAAAGCGTTGGTAAAGGCGATGAGTGTAGTGTTGTTGAATCGGTAAAGGCCGCGTCTGATATTTATAGCCCGGTAACCGGTGAGATAATAGCGATTAATGATGCATTAGAAGACAGCCCTGAAGCGATTAATGAATCGGCGTATGAGGATGGTTGGATTTTTATTGTGAAGCCAACAGATACCAGCGAGTTGGATGAACTACTGGATGCTGATGGCTACCAAAATTTAATAGAAGACGAGTAGTAATATGCCGTTTATTCCGCATACGGAGCAAGATGTTGAGCAAATGCTATCTGCCATTGGAGTGGATAGTATTGACGATTTGTTTGATGAAATACCTGAAGATTTGCGTTGTGGTGAGTTAGAAAAAATACCGGCAGGCATGAACGAGATGGAAGTGACGCGCTTGCTTCGTGAACGTGCAGCGCAAGATGGCTTACCTCTTTGCTTTCTTGGTGCAGGTGCTTACGAGCACCATATTCCTGCCGCTGTTTGGGAAATAACAACACGTGGCGAGTTTTATAGCGCCTACACACCGTATCAAGCGGAAGCCTCGCAAGGTACCTTGCAGTTGTTGTACGAATACCAGTCCATGATGGCGAGTTTAATGGCGATGGATGTCTCTAATGCGTCGCTATATGACGGCGCATCAGCATTGGCAGAAGCCGTTTTAATGGCGGTACGTGCGAATAAAAAGTCTAAGTCGCGAAAAATTTTAATGCCGCTTACAACAAACCCGGTTTACCGTTCGGTAACAGAGGCGATTGTTAAAAACCAGAGTATTGAGTTAGTGGATGTGCCGTACAACTCAGAAACGGGTCAAACTGATCTAGAAGCACTGGCGCAGTTTGCCGCTGAGGACTTTGCCGCCTTGGTTATTCCGCAGCCAAACTTTTTTGGTGTGCTAGAGAATGTTGATGCGCTAACTACATGGGCTGCAGCTAATAAAACCTTGTCAATCGGCGTGGTAAACCCTATGGCAATGGCGTTATTGAAACCCCCTGGCGAATGGGGTGATACAGGCGTGGATATAGTCTGCGGTGAGGGGCAGCCTTTAGGTGTGCCATTAGCATCTGGCGGCCCTTACTTTGGTTTTATGTGTTGTAAGCAACAACACGTCAGGCAAATGCCAGGGCGGATTATTGGCCGCACAACGGACTTAGAGGGTCAGCAAGGTTTTACCCTCACGCTACAAGCGCGTGAGCAACATATTAGGCGTTCAAAAGCGACATCAAATATTTGTACAAACCAAGGCCTATTAGTAACGGCAGCCACTATTTATATGTCCTTGCTGGGTCCACAGGGGCTAAAAAAAGTAGCACTTAATTCGCATAAAAACACGCAGCTATTAAGCCACCGTCTGATGTCGATAAATGGTGTTAGAGCAGTATTTAACGCACCTATATTTCACGAATGTGTTGTACAGCTGGACACAGATGTTAAACAATTAATAAACACCTTGGCGCAAGAGCATCATATATTGGCTGGTTTTGAGGTGTCTGCGCATTACCCAGAACTAGGTAATGCCTTGATGGTTTGTGCCACTGAAACACGCACAGAAAACGATATTGAGAAATTTGCAAGCAAACTCGACGCATTATTAAACGGATAGGAGAAAAACATGGCAACAGTTACACTACAAGGTAATGAAATTCATACAAACGGCGATGTTCCAGCAGTGGGTTCTCAAGCGCCAGATTTTAGCTTAACAACCAAAGAGCTAGCAGATGTTTCACTGGCCGATTATGCCGGTAAAAAGAAAATAATTAGTATTGTGCCAAGCTTGGATACACCCACTTGTCAGCTATCAACGAAAAAATTTAATGATCACGCTAAGAACCACCCCGACACAGTTATCCTAGTGGTAGCGGCGGATTTACCGTTTGCGATGTCACGCTTTTGTGGTGACGAAGGCTTAGAAAATGTGATCACATTATCAATGATGCGTGACCGTAATTTTGCAAAAGACTACGGTGTGCTAATTGATGATGGACCGCTAAAAGGCATTACAGCACGAGCGTTGATAAGTTTAGATGAAAACAATAATGTAATCACGTCAGAGTTGGTGGGCGAAATTGCCGATGAGCCGGATTACGAGACAGCGTTAGCCGCCTTATAAAAAGAGATATATTGACATGCTGATATTCGAGCAATCACACAATGGGCGAGCATCAAACGCTCAACTGCCGCAAGATAACGATGCGTTAGCATCACTGCCGGCGGATGCCTTAAGAGCTTCAAAACCAAACCTTCCAGAAGTTTCTGAGATGCAAGTGGTGAGGCACTTTACTCGTTTGTCGCAGAAGAATTTCTCGATTGATACGCATTTTTACCCATTGGGTTCTTGCACGATGAAATACAACCCGCGTGCTTGTAACACCTTGGCGAGTTTGCCCGAGTTTACAGGCCGGCATCCGCTTGGGCCTAGCTTGCACGGGCAAGGCTTTTTATCGTGTATGTACGAACTGCAAGGTATGTTGAAAGAAGTTACGGGCATGCAGGCAGTGTCGTTGTCGCCAGCGGCAGGGGCTCAAGGTGAGTTTGCCGGTGTGGCGATGATTAAAGCCTACCATGATGAGCGTAACGATACCGCGCGATGTGAAATACTCGTACCGGATGCGGCGCACGGAACTAACCCCGCATCGGCTGTTATGTGTGGCTATAAAGTTCGCGAAATTCCTACTGGAAAAAATGGCGATGTTGATATTGAGGCGCTAAAAGAAGCGATTGGTCCACAAACAGCAGGGATTATGCTAACAAACCCAAGCACGCTAGGTGTGTTTGACCGGAAAATCAAGGACATTGCAGACATCGTTCACGAAGCGGGTGGCTTGCTGTATTACGATGGTGCTAACTTAAACGCTATTTTGGGTAAGGTTCGCCCAGGCGATATGGGCTTTGATGTGATTCATATGAATTTGCATAAAACATTCTCAACACCACATGGTGGTGGTGGCCCTGGCGCGGGCCCAGTAGGGGTGAGTAAGCGGTTAAAACCATACTTGCCTGTGCCGATTGTCGGTAAAAAAGATGAGCAGTACGTATTATTAGACGAGAACGATTGCCCTAAAACTATTGGTAGAATGTCTGCCTTTGCCGGTAATGCCGGTGTGTTACTGCGTGCGTATATTTATGCAAAAATGCTGGGCCGTGAAGGCATGTCAAGAGTGGCAGAATTTGCAACCTTAAACGCAAACTACTTATTAAAACGTTTAATCGACGTGGGTTATGACGCGGCATACCCTGATCGGCGCGCTACGCACGAATTTATTTTAACGCTTAAGAAACAAGCAAAAGAGCTCGATGTGACGGCGATGGACGTGGCGAAACGTCTATTGGATTATGATTTCCATGCGCCAACAACCTATTTTCCCTTGCTAATTCCTGAGTGTTTGTTAATTGAGCCCACTGAAACGGAAGCTAAAGAAACCTTAGATGGTTTTGTTGATACGATGGCGATTATTTTGCAAGAAGCGAAAACAGATGGCAGTATGCTTAAAGAGGCGCCCTATACATTACCGGTTAGGCGGTTAGATGATGTGAAGGCGGTGAAACAGCTGGATGTGGTTTGGGATAAAAGAGGGTGAATAAATGAGTGCATTAATTTGTGGGTCAATGGCGTTTGATACCATTATGGTATTTCAAGATAAGTTTAAAAATCATATTTTGCCAGATAAAGTACACATGCTGAACGTGTCCTTTTTTGTGCCTCAGTTACGCCGAGAGTTTGGTGGTTGTGCGGGAAATATTGCCTACAATTTACATTTGCTGGGCGAGAAAGCCCTGCCGATGGCTACAGTGGGAAAAGACTTCGGCCCTTATGCTGAGTGGTTGAGTGAAAGAGGGGTGAGCCAGACTTATCTCAAAGTTCTTGAAGACGATTACACTGGGCAGGCATATATCACAACAGACGAAGATGATAATCAGATAACTGCCTTTCATCCGGGAGCTATGGCTCGTTCAGAGCTAAATACCATCCCCAAAGATGCCGATATAAAAATAGGCATTGTGTCGCCCGATGGTAAAGCCGGTATGCTTGAACACGCGAAACAATTTGTCGAAGCTGATATTCCCTTTATTTTTGATCCAGGGCAAGGCATGCCCATGTTTGATGGTGATGAGATTAAGGTGTTCATCAAACAAGCAACGTGGGTGACGGTGAATGATTATGAAGCCGCTATGCTACAAGAAAAAACAGGTTTGTCACCGCACGAAATAGCAGAACAAGTAGACGCACTCATTATTACTAAAGGGGCAGAAGGTTCGTTGATTTATACAGAATCAAAGCGTATTGATATTCCTCCAGCAAAAGCAACGGGTTTGGTTGATCCAACCGGTTGTGGAGATGCCTATCGTGGCGGTTTGTTATATGGGCTGATGAATGGGCTAGATTGGGATGTAATAGGGCGTATAGCAGGTTTAATGGGTGCTATTAAAATGGGTCATGCGGGTACGCAAAACCATTTTGTGACATTGGATGAGATCAAGGCACATTATGCCGAACAGTTTGGCGGATCATTTTAACGTGGAGTCGCTGATAAGTTAAAACCATAGGGGTGTGAGTTAAACCAGCATTGTTGCAGTGCCTGTGCCCCTGTAAGTTTGAGCTACTGCAGTGTTTTTTTGAAATGATGTTAGCTGATTCTTAAGAGTGTACCTCTGAACTGCATGCTGATAAAGTTGATATTGATAGTAGCGCCTTAGCAGTAGAGAGTCTGATCATGTGACAAAGGGAAGAGGCAAGGCATTGATTCAAAGCAGTTGACTCATAGAGCCTCTGGATCAATTTAGGATGATTTGTGAGCGAGTTAATGGTAACGGTATGCTCCGTTAACTAACCTATAAGTTATATAGTATAAGAGATACTGACTTGAACCCATTTGTACGCGGGCTCAAGTCAGTTGTTTTATATTCGCTTAGTGTTACGCTTCAAATGACTTGAAGTACTGCTGTGTTGCGGCAACATTGTTAGCTGCTATTTTTTTGAAAGCATTCGTTATGTGATAAAGGTCAGTTGGTTTGCCTTCAATGATTCGTTTATAAAAAATACCTGTTTCTTCGGTTGCTTTGGCTGCGCCGCTTACCACAGTTTCGTTAAGCTCAGCTGTTTGGTTGATAAGTTCTTGAGTTTTAGTTTCAATTTGATCTATGTTTAGCATAGTTACTTCCTCTATTAATTAAATGATGCGGTGCACAATATCTCATGTGATTTCTTGCATGTCAACAAAAAAAACTAAATTTTCTTGACATGTAAAAGATCAAGTTAAGTCCTTAGAAACTAGCTATAGCAGTAGTGGATTGGGTAGTTGAGGTTGAATTTAATGGATAAAAAATGTGAGCATATAAATAACAACAGTTAGTCGGAGTAAGACTAATTAAATAGTGAGGGCAAAATGTTTGTTCTTGTGTCTAATAAAAAATTAGTTTTGCAGAGTCGGAGACTTGAGTTTTAGATAAAGGATATTGACGCTATTAAAGGAATAGTTTAGCTTTAGCTTATATAAGAAGAATTTTAAATACAAAAAGAGGCGCATCTATGACAACAAAAAAACAACTACATTTTGGTGCTTTTATGCGCCCAGCTAGTATTCATAGTTGCAGTTGGCGTTACCCTAACGCATTTTCAGATGCTAACTTTAACTTTAAACATCATATTCGTTTCGCGCAAACGTTGGAAAAAGGACTCTTTGATGCCATTTTTATGGCTGATCACGTTGCCTTATTAAATATGCCAGACGAAGCGTTAAAGCGTAGTGCAACAGTTGTGTCACTTGAACCGCTAACGTTATTACCGGCGCTTGCTGCTGTAACAGAGCATATCGGCCTAATTGCGACGGCATCAACAACCTATACTGAGCCGTATCACATCGCGCGCAAGTTTGCCTCTTTGGACCATATCAGTGAAGGCCGAGCTGGCTGGAATGTTGTCACGTCATCCAATCCTATGGAAGCCCTTAATTTTGGATTAGAAGAAGCCGTTGAGCATGATGTTCGATATAGACGCGGTAGAGAATGCTATGAAGTGGTGACAAAATTATGGGATAGCTGGGAGGATGATGCGATTATTCAGGACACGAACACTGGCATATTTGCAGATCTTGATAAATTGCACCCTCCACAGCATAAGGGAGAGTTTTATTCTGTAGAAGGTGCGCTGAATGTTGCCAGACCGGTTCAGGGGTGGCCATTAATTGTTCAGGCTGGTGCTTCAGAAGCAGGTCGACAGTTTGCATCTGAAGTGGCTGAAATGGTTTTTTCCGCAGCTAGTACCATACCGACCGCACAGGAGTATTACAAAGATATAAAAACGCGCGCAAAGGCCTATGGAAGAGACCCTGATCACCTGAAGGTTTTCCCAGGCTGTTTTGTCATCATTGGCGATACGCTGGAAGAAGCAAAAAGCAAAAAGCGCCAATTAGATAGCATGGTTGACCCTAGCACGGGCATGGGTTCTTTATCTGTCTTACTGGGTTGTGATGCCAGTCAATTTGATCTGGATGGGCCACTTCCCGAAATACCTGAAACTAATGCAGGTAAAACGGGGCGGCAAAAATTGGTCGATATGGCCAAAGAGGAGAATATGAGCGTCCGTGAGCTAGCACAATATGTAGGTGGTTCTTTTGGTAGTTTAGAAATGTTGGGGACTGTTTCGATGATTGCTGATCAAATGGAAGAATGGTTAGAGGCGGAGGCATGTGATGGCTTTAATATTATGTTTCCTTTCCTACCCCAAGGACTTGATGATTTTGTAGATAAATTGGTGCCTGAGTTGCAAAAACGTGGGGTTTACCGGACGAGTTATGAAGGCAAAACATTGCGTGAAAACCTAGGCTTGCCCAGGCCTAAAAACCGTTATACAAGCTAGCAATTTAGGCGATAAATTAGAGAGTAGGGAATGTTTCCTTGGCTAATTAGTAACAGAGTAAATATAAAAAAATGACTATTTCACAAGCTGGGTGTACGTCAATAACATAGAAAAAACCAGCAAGGTGCCCATTTTACTTGTTGGCGATGCTGCTGTTGGGTGGGCACTGGTGATGAAGATCACAGGGCGTTGCACATAATATTCATTTGAGATCAAAGCGATAATTAATCAGCTTCGTGACTTTAATACATAAAAAATAAGGCTCACGCTTGATTGATCTGCATTTTATACCAATTAGTTTTTTGACCACATCATGAAAGATATCAAGTCTTACCCTTCATGATGTGGTCAAAATAGCGACTTTTAGTATAGGTGACTTAAAAGAGTCATGCTAAAAGTAGAGGTTAGAGGTGTTAATTTTTAGCGTCATCCGATTGCGGTAAACAGGCCATAATGGCTTTATGTTGCCCAGCTAGTGCCTTGTCAATTAAGCCTGGAAATAAGCCATTTAAACGCCCAAATAAACGTTCTTGCCAGCCAACAAAATGTCTAGCCTTGTTACTTTGTAAAAAGGAAACGAATTCAGTCGCTACTTTTTCAGGTGAATCAATATTTGCCTTAATAGCAACATTAAGCGCCTCAACATTAGCGTCGTTGAAAGGTGTTTTAGTCCCACGTGGCGCGAAATAGCGAACATCAACTGTACCACCATGAAGTTCTCGCCGTAATGCTTCGGTGAAACCTTTTACACCGTATTTGCTGGCGCTATACACGGTAAAACCAGCAAAAGCTAAACTGGCAAATGCTGAACCAATATTTACAATTTGGGCAGATGGTTTTGCTTGTAATAACGGTAATAATTGCTGTGTTAATAAAATGGTGCTGGTTAAGTTAATATTTATAACTGAAGAAATTTTTTCCTCACTCATCGTTTCAAAACATGTAAACGCACTGATACCTGCGTTATTAATAAGCATATCGATGCCATCGGCACGTTGTTCACAATGTTCTTTAATGGCTTGACGACCTGTCGAGGATGAAATGTCGGCCACTAGAACATCATGCTGCCCAGGCAGTTGTTGCTTGACGGTTTCTAACTTGTCTTGGTTACGCCCCAGCAAAATAAGTTGAGCACCTAACTCTGATAACTCTTTGGCGACTGCTGCACCAATACCACTGCCAGCACCTGTTAGTAAAATCACTTTATTGTTATACATCTAAGTCTCCTTTAATTCTGTTGTCGCGCACGAAAAAGCCACCGTAAGCAGTGACTTTTATTGCGATGAGAATAAGTATACCTTGAATGTAGGCGCGTAGTTCAATTGGCTTAAGAAGAGGTAGGGGCTGACAGCAATCTATTCAGTATTTTGTTCTACTTCATTACTATTTTTGTTAACCACTGACAGGTAAATATTCTAGTTACGTTTTATCCACCTTTTCCATCTCTAAAACTGTGGGTTAGTGATGGGCGCTAACCGAACTTAATTGGCAGTCTAGGCCGATTATAAATTTATATTTAGTCAGCTATTAGCATTGCGTTAAGCTCGTCTTTTAAGTGTAAGCGCTTAAGCTTTAAACTTTCTACTACGCTATCGGATGGAGTTTCAATATTCTGCTGAATACGTGTCATTTGATGTGCTAAGTCATTATATTCATCGAAGAGGCGTCTAAAACGACCACCTTTCATTTTTAAATCATGAATTTTGTCTTTGTGCTCTGGGAATTCATGATGTAAATCGTGTAGTTCTCCAAACATTTTATATGTCTCCTTGTAGTATTAGGCGTTAAAACGACTCGTTTTAACTTAATTTCTCCCCAATGATTGCGTCAGAGGAGGGTTTTTTTTGTGGATAATATTCGGCCTTGAGAGGCCTCCTATATAGGTTAGCTCATTACGATAGAGTTTAAATGCGTACTTTTTTCTTTGTTTTATTCTTTTTAATTGCTTTTTTAGTCGCCTCTTTTGCAAATTTCTCTAGTGTCTTTTGGCTGTTATCGCTGACAAGTTTTACTTTCTGTTTTTGTTTAACAACTTTAGCATGAATTTTTTTGGATTTTTTTGCTGCTTTAACCGCTTTGTTCGCAGCTTTTTCGGCTTTTTTTAGAATCTTATTTAATTTTTTTTCAACTTTTGACATTTAACTCTCCACGGACTTGTTCTTGTAAATTTCATCAACGCGCCCAACAACTTTAGTATCAGGCTGGTGGGCAATCTTTTTATCTTTATTAGGGTAATCTAGGTTATATAAAAAATGACGTATGCAATTGACTCTTGCGCGCTTTTTGTCATCTGACTTTACAATGACCCATGAAGCATCAGCGGTGTCTGTATAAAAAAGCATCGCCTTTCTAGCTTCTGTGTATTCATCCCATTTATTTAAAGAGAGTAGGTCAATATCACTGAGCTTCCAATGCTTTAAAGGGTCATGTTTGCGGGAATGGAAGCGGCGCAATTGTTCCTGACGTGTCACTGAAAACCAATATTTAGAAAAGAGGGTTCCTTCATTAACGAGCATTCTTTCGACTAAAGGCGCTTGGCGCATAAACTCAAGATATTCGTCATCATTACAAAACCCCATTACCCGTTCTACACCTGCGCGGTTATACCACGAGCGATCAAACAGAACTATTTCGCCTTTAGTGGGCAGCTGGCGAATATAGCGTTGGAAGTACCACTCACCTTGTTCGCGTTCGGAGGGCTTTTCGAGAGCAACAACATGAGCTGCACGAGGGTTTAGGTGCTCCATAAAACGCTTAATGGCCCCACCCTTACCAGCGGCATCACGGCCTTCGAAAAATATAACAACCTTTTTTTGATGCTCCTTTACCCAACTTTGGACTTTTAATAACTCAGTTTGTAGGAGGTGCTTTTCGTGCTCATACTCTTCAATACCCATTTTCTTTGAATATGGGTGTTCTCCAATAGCATGAGTTATCTCTAGTAACTCATTTCCAGACATTGCTATTGGCTGGTTCATTACAAATTGAGGGTTGCGTAATTCAACTAGTTTCTTGAGGGCTTGCTTTTTAGCTAAGGAATTCTTTACACTCTTTTCTCTACTTTTTTTCTCTACTTTCTTTTTCGCCATCTAATAAACCCCTTTCCTTCAGTTAATGATCTCTTTTAGTCTATCAGGAAAATAAAAAGAATTAGCTGCGCTGGGTCAGTAAATCATTTAATAGTGAGTGATAGTTACCCTGAGAAAATCATTAGTGATATGAATATGTTATTGAGCCGTTTTTGGCATTTTTCCCGCATATTTTTTGGGCCCACCTACAAGCGGGGCCATAAAGTCTGTTTGTGGCTCATCGAGTAGTGTTTGTGGCTTGTCAGTGAAATAGAGTTTTAACCACGGGTGATTGAAGGCTTTGTTGTAAAAAATTCTTTAAAATTTTTGTAGGGTAGTTAAGCCACCGATACGACTAAATAAGCTTTTATCAATCGTTGCCATAAAAACCCCTTGCCTCTGAATAAAGATATTTTCAGTGTAGCTGACTATGTAGGCGCTATATTTTTTGACGGGATCTGTATATGGCCTTATTTTCTATACTCCTCCATACAAAGGGAACAGACTTCTATAGAGTTTTTAGATTAATAATTACTCATAAGTTTGAGGTGATTAATCATTGTCATGGGTTGCTACGACTTCTAAGCTAACAAGCTCAACTTGAATTTACCCATTCAGGCTTTTTTCACAAAAATAGACTTCAGCTTCATCGGTCCAATACCAGTAATTTTACAGTCAATATCGTGATCGCCTTCAACTAAGCGAATGTTTTTTACTTTGGTGCCCACTTTTACGACGGCGGATGAGCCTTTTACTTTTAAATCTTTGATAACACTCACGCTATCGCCATCTTTTAATAGGTTGCCGTTAGCATCCTTTATGACTAATTCATCACCCTCATTGGCGCCAGCATCTTTAGACCATTCATGTGCGCATTCTGGGCAAATGTATAAACTGCCATCTTCATATGTGTATTCTGAATGACATTGTGGGCAGTTTGGTAAATCGCTCATGGTTAACTCTTATTGTTTGATGGGTAAGCTAGCATTATAGGGAGTTTAGCCTGCGTAACGATAGCGTAGATTGTTTTATTTTGGCCATTAAAACCCGTAGCGAATAGAGGCATATAAGTTATTGTTTTTCTTGAATTGAGCAAAAAAGGTGTTTGCTTCCTGCCCGATGAAGACATTCCCCCCGGTTTCTAGCGACCAATTGTCGTTATATTTATAGTGAACGTTTGGTCTAACGTAACCATCGCCATCGGTGGGGGAGTAAAAAGTAAATATGGACCATGCGACATTTTGTTGGTGTGTTTGCAAGCTGATGCGGTTTGTTAGGATCTGCCGCACTTCGTCTTTTTTGTGCACCGCCCCGATGAATTCCATGCTAGTTTTATAGCGGTCATAATCCTGCATCCACTCGGCATAATATTGCATGCTGACGGTTAAGTTTCGAATTAATTCTTGTTCATAGCCAATAAGCAGTCGTGCTTCACTATTTGGAGTGAATGGGTTGTCGCTTGCGGTGTGTTCATACGAATCGTAATACCCCAGTTCTATATTGCCAATACCCTGCCAAATCGGTGTGCGCAAACTGAGGCCGATAGATCGCAAAGCGGGGTAGCGATTGGCGTTGTTAATGGGGTCAAACCCAACAGGGCTTTTCCAAAACCCATGGTAGGCATATAGGGCGAGTTCATTGGTGCCTATGTTTTTATAAACGCGCAACGCGAACTCATCAGCATGAGGCCTGTGTGGCTTAATAATATTGCGGTCACCGACTAATGAATCTGAAAGAGGGCTAAAGTAAGAAAGTTTATCGCCGCTAATACTGCGGTCGGCATCAAACTGAGGGGTATAGACGATATCTACATTGATGGGGGCTGAAAAGAAAGATGCTTTAATTGCATCGGACGGTGCTTTTAAGTATTCAAGGTCTCTACCGATGAAAAAAGCCTGCCAATCTTTGGGAAATAGGTCATTAATAAAAATTAAATCACCGGTGCCCCAAGTGAGAATTTGTCGCCCGATTTTTACGTCTATATAGGACAGTGGACTAATAACAATATTAGCTTCCCTTAGGTCAATCCAGCCTTGGCCACTTTCTAAGTCAATCGCGTGCTGGCTGCTGGTGCCATCTGCTAGAAAATCGGCAGTGATATTGATGACACTCGATGTGGTTTCTTTTTGAAGTGCGAGCTGAAAACGCATTTCATGTAGAGATTGCTGGTTTTCGTTAGGGTCTTGCTGAGTACGAATGCCAACACGGTAATCCGCAAACCCACTAATGTTGAGTGTTGAGGTGTTTAGAGGTGATTCTGGTTGTTTCGAGGTATCAATGCGCTCAGGCAGTGAGGGTGGTTTAAACAATCCATCTGGTAAAAGAGGTGTTGTTATACTGGGTGCATTTAAACCATCGGGTAGGTCAGGCGCGGCTATAGAGATGCTGTTAACGATTAAGGTGCTGATTAATAGTAATAGTGTGCTGAAGCGCATATTAACTTTAGCGTAAAAATTGACGTGGTGCTTTGCGTAAAAATCGTTCACTAAAAATATTGTCAGGCAGCCCAACATCATATTGAACAGCACTATATTCCATCAGCGTACTACTCCCCGTTATAAGGTTTATAGCGTTAGATTTTGTGATGGTTGGGTGCCCATCAATTGTTTCAACAGCCAAGGCAGTATAGCTTTTATATAAGTTTCCTTGTTTATCAAAGTATTTTGTTTGTATGGGTAAGAAGGATGTTTTATGTATATACATGATGTATTTAGAAAACTCGACCTCATCAGCCTTTACAGGAGTGTTCTCGATAATATAGTACTGCTCATCTGCTCCAATCAGTGCGTGTCGGTCCTCCTGTAAATTACGGCCAGACACGTCTTCATAAAGAAAGTTTGAACCTACAAAACTGGTTCGTTTATCAGTTGCGGCAATACGCTTTACGAGATCTAAAGCGGGTAAATATAACCAGCGGTCGTCAGCAGAATTTATTTTCTTATGTACCATGAAAACCATTTTATTAACATCGGCAGGTCGGTTGAAATAAACATAGAGCTTCTGCTCACCAAGGTAAGCTTGATTCTTAATATCATCTGACGCAGGCTCGTCTCGACGCAGAATAATAAACTCACGCGTTCTTGTGCGTTTTTGTGCATCGCTGATCGTCATTTTTACTTTAGCGCGCCCATCTCTACCCTGGTAATAGGCCATTTGATTGGTCTGATGAATGATTTCATCAATACTCGGGCTTGCCGCTACGGTCAGCGTAGGTGTCGACAATATAACGAGGAAAGAAATGAGCTGTTTGATATTCATGTGGGCTCCAAGTGAAAGGGGTTAGCCTGCTTTGCTGAAAAAATATTTTTGCAACAGGGTTAATAAAGCGGGAAGAATAAGTAAAGAACTAATCCCGGCGAGTAATAAAATGGCGGCTATAAAAACGCCCACTGTTTGGTAAGGTACGAGTGGTGCCGCTAATAAAGGTAAAAAGCCAATACCCACAACAATAGCATTACGAGATATTGCCATGGCGGGCTCACTAAATAGAGGCTCAATGGCGGCCTGCCAAGAGCCATAGCGTTCTACATAGTCACGCGCACGGCTTAAAAAGTGAATAGCATAATCAATGGCTAAACCAATGCTCAGCGAACTTAATATGGCAACGGGCATATCATAATCCTTGCCGATTAAGCCAATAATGCCGTAGATAAGACCGACGGTGACGGTAAGCGGAATCATCGATAACAGGCCCCAAAAGAGGGACCTAAATAAGAGTGTCATCATAATAAAAACGACAACGAAACTTCCGGCAAAGGATTTGACCATACCTTTAACCATTTTTTCTTGCCAGACAACGTTGATGTGGGTTAAACCAAACCAATTGGCCTTAAGCTGGTGGGGCATTGGGTTTTTGGCAATATACTCAGCGACTTTTTGCTCTACATAAAACATGTCTTTATTATCACCGCTTTTAAGTTGCACCCAAAGGCTAGACTGGCGAAAGTCGGGAGTTACAAAATGCCATAAGTCGTTAGGTCGGTGGCTGTTTTGATAGGTGATGAGCGTTTGCGCTACCGCATTGGCGCTATTGGGTATTCTAAATTCATCTGTTTGCCCCAGTAGTAATTCCCGGTGTACAGTTTTGACGATGTCGGAGAGGCTGTTTGATTTACCCACCACAGACAAGCTATTAATATACGTTTGTAGATTAGATAGGTAGTTGAGCGTGTCGGGCTGCTTGAAAATCTCCTCACGTTGTCGCTCACTGTCTAAAAACAGTTGTGCTTGATCCCAGCTATTAAACTCATCATCGCTAACATGATTTAGCCGTTCGTTGATTAAAGCATTCAGTTGATGGGTTAAGCTGGCTTTATCACCCTGATGCTGCTGAATAGTTTGACGCAGAACATCAAAAACTTGTTTGGCTTTAAAGTATTGCTCTTGTTCGGCGGCCAATGTTGCTTGTTCTAAGCGATTTAGCAAAGCGGGTTTGAAATTTATACTTTTAGCCCTCGCCTCATCGGTTTCAAAAGCCAAATAGGCCATATAAGTACCACCAAAATGCTCATTTAATACACGATCTGATACACGAATTGGGTGTGACGTTGCAAACCATTTTATCGGGTTATCGTTAACGTTAATTTTGCTAATACCGTAAGCAGCAATGCCAACAAGGACAAGGCTGAACAAGCTGATAATTAAGGGGTGTCGGTAAGTGAGCTTCCCCATGTTTTTTAATAAGCACACCATGGGGGTGTTGCTAGATGTCGTTTTAATATTGGCCAATTTGATAAATTGGGTCAGTTTATGTTCAGGGATTGAGATGATGAACGCTGGGATAAACGTGACGGTCCAAATCCACGCTAGAAAAACGCCCACGGTAATGTAAATGCCAAAAGTTTGTACGGGCGGAATGGGAGTTAATGCCAGCGAGGCAAAACCGGCCATGGTTGTTAAGGTTGTAATCAGCATGGGCTTAAACAACTCATTCATTACATAGATAATGGTTTTTCGTTTATCTTTTAGTTGAGCATATCGGTCAAAAAAATCAGACAAGATATGAATCGCATCAAGGATGGCGATGGGCATGATGAAAATAGGAATCATCGAGCTCATGATATGGATGGTATTACCCGTAATGATGAGTAAGCTCATGGTCGACAGCGCGCAGACGATGGCGACAATCATCGGTGAGGTAATAAAGATGAGACGCCTAAAAAACCACCACAACAATAAAAATATCACCAACATGGCTAAAGGTGCTGAAATGGCCATTTGTTTGAACATCTCGACACCAAAGGTATCTTCAGCTACCGGTAAACCGGTGATGTAGTAGTGTTCATCAGTGTCACCAAACTCAGCAATTTTAGCGAGTAGTTGCTGGCTGACTTGATAACTTAAATGTTTGTCGGTTAGTGGTAGGTATAGGGCAATCGCTTTTCCATCGTTGCTGACTAAGGTACCGTCAAGAAAAGGAATATTCTGTGCGCGTTCTCGGATGGCAAGTGCTTCAGTATCAGACGTTGGAGGCTCTGGCATTAACCAGCTAAAATTGATACTGCCTAAACCACCTTGTTCAATATTATCTACTGTAGAGGGTGCAATGAGGTCAGCTGAAATAACGCCGGCAGTTTTGTTGGGGTGGTTTTTATCGGGCCAATTTAAGTGAGCTGCAAATTGAGTTAATTGATAAATATTAGTTAAGGTTTGGGGATTAAAAACACCTTGTTGGTGTTGATCGTTAGTAATACCAACTACCACTATGTCATTGAGGCTGAAGGTGTTTTTCATCCGATGGTTGAAGAGGCGAGCGGGCTCGTCGCTAGACAGCATGTTTTCAGGGTCAGTATCGACCTTGAGTACAGGTAAGAAAGGCAGTTGTTTCGGGTAAAAATTAGGCAGTGCTGCGGCAAAAACGAGTGCAAGCGTTAAAATCAGCATGCCCCAAGTGATCAACCGAGGGTGGTTGATTGAAAATAAGACGAGCGGGTTAACGGGTTTAGTGTCGAATTGTATTGGCATCTTCATGCTGGCTTAAGTTAATAAAGTCCTTGGATGACATATTTTATGCTCTTAATATATATTAAAAAGTTATTTCAATCGCGAACTTAATGTAAATGTGTGCTCCTATTATGAATAGAAGCAAAGTATGCAATGAGTTTTATTGTTTATATTTGCTAGGGCTTCGAGTTGATTTATTTCTAGTCTGAGATTGATTTGCTTTGAGGTGATGCTCTACTTTACCTAATGAAGCTAGCGAGGTTATAAGCTTTAATGTTGGAGTTTACTGCTTTGGTAAAGGGGGGGTTATTGGCTGCTACTGGCGTTATTTGGTTTGATATTACTCACTTATTTTCCCGCGTAGTTTTTTTAATTGGCCCCGTTGGGTTTTGTTATCGGTGCGTTTTTTCTTGGCATTTTTACTGGGTTTTGTGGGTCGCCTAGATTTTTGGACAATCGTTGCACTTTTTATAATGTCTTTTAGGCGTTCTAGTGCATTCACTCGGTTTTTTTCTTGAGTGCGGTATTGCTGAGCCTTGATGATAATAACGCCCTCTTTGTTGATACGGTGGTCTTTTAGAATGAGTAAGCGTTGTTTAAAGAACTCAGGTAGAGATGATGCGTTAATATCAAAACGTAAATGAATGGCCGACGATACTTTGTTGACATTCTGGCCGCCTGCTCCTTGTGCTCGAATGGCGGTTAGCTCGATTTCATCATCAGCAATGGAAATATGAGGGGTGATGATTAACACTTGTCTTATAGAGGCTTAGTTAACTTGTCGCTAAAAGCTGGTTTAGCTAAGACGAGGAAACAGGCTGTCGATAGCACCGATGAGGCGAATATCATGCACATCACCATAATTTGATAACGCACGGCAATCAGTGGTGATACCCCTGATAATATTTGCCCGGTCATCATGCCGGGTAGTGACACGAGGCCAACGGCAAATAATGAGTTTATAACGGGGATAAGGGATGCATGAAGGGCAATGTGGCGAGCCTCGATGTATAAGGCCTTACGGTCTATTTCGGCATTTAGTCGTTCTGCGGCTAAGCTAACGCTATTCATCGAATTGGCAAAAATCATTCCTGCCAACGGGATGATGAGTTGAGGCAAGTACCACGGGTCTAAATTGAGCACACCTTGAGTAATAATGAGCAGCGTAAAGCCGCCGCCAGCAGCAATGGAGAGAAGGGCCTGTTTATACAAGGTGCTGCGTTTTATCGGGATCGTACCCAGTGCAATCCAGCTGGAGGCAAAGACCATAATGGCCAAAACAGTGATAACAATGGTGGCATTTTCGGCTTCAAAAATATAGCTTAACAGGTAACCCACTAAGAGCAGTTGAACCAACATTCGGGCTAGGGCGTAGATCGCATTGCTTGAGCTTAATGACCATTTAAATAAAATAGCCAAGGCGAAGAGCACGGGAATAAACGAGAGTGCTAGATTTAGTAACGGGATGTTTTGTATATCGTGACCCATTAAATCGCCATTATCAGTAGGCTGTTATGAACGCTTGTCTGCTTGACGTTTGTTTCGAGCGCTTTGTTTTTGTAAAAATAAGACGAGTTCTTTTTCCGCCCATTCAACGGCTTCAGCTTCTGATTTGAAGCCGGCTTGAGTTTTTGAAACAATGCTCTTTTTTGAACTGGCGCGACGAATAATATCGGCTCTCCAGGTGCCTTTTTCTTCGAACGTTTGGTAATCGTATTTTTTACTAATGCTCATAATGATTTGGGTGTATTAAGTTTAAGAGTCTGTTTCTAACAAGCGAATGCCATCTTTTTCGATACTGATAATGCGCTGTTTATACAAGCCACCAATGGCTTTTTTAAAAGCACCTTTGCTCATGCCAAAAGTATCGGCAATTATTTCTGGGCTAGATTTGTCGTGAACGGGTGCGAAGCCGCCTTTTTTTTCTAAATAATTAAGAATAATCTTGCTGTATTTATCGCGTGTTTCTTTGCCGCCCTGCAGGCTTAAATCAATCTTTCCATCGGGGCGTATCCGTTTGATGAAGCCTTTTTTAGATTGCCCAAAGCTCAGTTGTTGGAAAACATCATTGTTGTACAAAACGCCCCAGTGGCTATTATTAATAATAGCCTTAAAGCCTAAGGGTGTACTGTTGGCAATAATCAGATCAACTTGTTGTTGTGGGGTGAAATCATGCGGCGCTTCATCATCAATGAACTTATCAATTTTTGATGAAGCAACGATGCGGCCATCATTTTTGTCGCGGTATAGGTAAACGAGATACGACTTGTCTACTTCCATTGGCCGGTGCTGTTCAGCAAAAGGGACGAGCACATCTTTTTCTAAGCCCCAATCTAAAAATGTGCCCACATGAGTGCGGGCAACAGCTTTAAGGTAAGCAAACTCGCCTACTTTCGCTTTAGGCATTTTGGTGGTCGCAATCGGGCGATCTTCCGAGTCGAGATAAAGGAAAACATACAGTAACGAACCGACCTTTAAATCTTTCGGAGCATGTTTGCCCGGTAGTAATACTTCGCCAAGTTCTTTGGCGTCTAGGTAAAAGCCAAAGTCCAGTGCTTTGATCACTTCTAATTGATATGTGTCGCCAACCTTTATCACGATATTTGCCCAATTCGGTGTTTAATAAAACAATTATACAGGTCGTAGCGGCTTGAGATGATTAAAACAAGGCGGATGAGCAATGTCAGTAATAATGTTATTTGTTATCCCAGTAACGTTGCATTTCATAATACAAGAATGATGCTGTCCAAGTGATCAGCACCAAGCCCGTTAGCGACTCAAGGCCAGTTAAATGGCGTAAATCACCGATCGGTTGGATATCCCCAAACCCCAAGGTGGTAAAGATGGTGAAGGATAAGTAGGTGCAATCAAGGAAACTCCCGTCAAAATTGCCTTCTAAATAACCCCAACCATCGGCGTGGTGCATAAAATAGAAAGCGACGGCGAATACCCAAACCTCAACGGAGTGAGCTATTAGCGCGGCAAATACACCAAAAAGAATTCTAAGGCGAGGCCTGAGTGTCATGGTGGGGATAAAGCGAGAAATACGATATAAAAACTCGTAATGGATGATGACCGCAACCGCGACAACTAAAGAGTTTAAAGCAAATACGTGAATCATTGTTTTTGGGAAATAGGCTTTAAATGTGGAAGATGTTTGCTAATTGTATACCGACGAGCAAGAAATTATCGCGTCAGATATCAATAAATCATTCAAGTCGTAAAAGTTGCGGATAGGTCTGTTGTTTACCCTTTTGCTTCTACAGCGAGGCTAGACTGGAATAGTAGCTAGGTATTGGAGGGTCGGAGGTGATGACAATAGGTTAACGATCTTATCAGCATCGCCGCGTTCAGCCCGCCAGGCCATATAACTTTCTTGGTCACTGCGTTGGTCCCACTTTTGAAGTATAACAATATTGTGTATATCGTCTTCATCGCTGGTTACAACCATGCTTTGACAGCCTTTGTAGGCGCGAGCATCAGGGAGGAGTGCCGTAAAAAAACTTAATAACTCTTCTCGATTTTCAGGGTTAACTTGTAAATTTAAAATAACATCAACTGACATAGTGATACCTTTTTAATGATTCGCTCACTCGGTGATTAAGTATACGTCTATACAATAAAGCTCGCAATAATGGGGATGTGCTCCTCAGTATTGATTGTATCGTGTTGCTGGCTAGTTTTGATTGGCAGGTTGGTTAGACTGGATGAAATAGATAGTCTTGTGTTCTATCGATGAACTCACTGCAGGGGCGCTTGAATAAAACCTGGGCTAAGTGGGGAGGAGTTCTCTCAATGTGTTCCATTGTAGAAATACAAAGGGATTGGTTTGTCAGGTCACAAACTTCAGACAGGATTCGGTAGTGAAGTTGCTGCCTTGTTGGAAGCATGTCGTATTGGTCCGGTGCTGAACGCTTGAAATTCCTAGCAATAATCCATGGGGCGCCATGATTGCTATAAACAGTTAATTAGGAAATAACTTATTAACTGTTTTTAAAGTGTATTGGTTTTTTTTTGGAGAAGGCTTTGAGACGGATATTGATAAGGGTTAATTGACCGATTACCTTACATGGAATATGCGCCTCAAGCGCGGTGAGCTTAACGGTTAGGTATTTGGCAGTGATGTTGCTGGATGTTAACGCGAGTTCATAGCGCTATAAATGGCGATCATTTTAGATAAATTTTCCGCCTGACAAGGTCAATATGAACGAGCAGTTGATAAACTTTTTCAGCATAGGATAAAGGAGTTTTTACTTTGTTAACCTCGTTTTCAATATGGCTTAATTGCTCGTTTAACTGTTTGCACTGCTGTTCATTAAGAGTCCTGCCGTGAATTTGGTCATCAACCGCATGTAATTCTTCATACCAACGATAAATACGTGAGCTGATACGCCAGCGATATAATGGTGGCATAACTTTGAATAACGGAATTAATAAAGCCAAGAAAGGGATAACCATAACGATGAAGCGGTCGATCATAATGGCCGTGCTAAACGGTAGATAGCGCATCAAAAAAGGTGGGCCTTTTTTATAAAACCGGTCGGCAACATCACTGATAGGCGCTGTTAGGTTACGACTATTTGGAAATTGATTTTCTCCAGCAAAAATACCGGATGTTTTGTGGACCTCTTCAATGGCTTGCAACACAAGGACCGATAAAGCGGGGTGGAAGTTAGCATTCATTAACAAGTTGGCGGTGGGTGCCAGTAATGTTTTATCGCTCGACGGGATATTTGTTTGTAAGTTAATAACGCCTTCAGGCAAGGTGATGGTTGATAGGAATGGATGCAGTCGCTTATAAGCCTCTGCTCGATTTATTGAAGCCAAGGCAATAGATGGTGTTTGAAGTAAACCTTGGATGGTGGGTGATTGAACATCACTAATAAAAATTGCAGCATCAAGCTCACCAGAGATTAATTTTTTTGCTGCGGCTAATCCGCCATCATTGAATAAGCTCAGTTCAGTTTCATCGAGCTTATTATCTGACAGTAATAACAAGGCTAAACTACGTGTTCCGCTGCCTTCAGGACCAATAGCTACCTGTCGGTTTTTAAGGTCGGTTAATGTTTGTAACTCGAGACCTTTTTTATGAAAAAGCCATGCTGGTTCATAATATAAACTGCCGAGTGATAATAAAGGAGTATCTTTGCGTGTTAATCCGCCTTGTGCGAAAGCAAGGTCAACGTCACCGGCTAAAAGGCGGTCAATGTTTTCTGCTGAACCCGCCGATTCTTCTATATTCAGCGTAATGCCGTGTTTAGCTAAATGCTCTTTATATAACTGCGCATAAGCATAGTATGCGCCTTCTTTGCTACCGGTACTAATGCTGATGGTGGTGGGTGGAGCAGGCTCTACAAATTGATAAGCAAGTAAAAAGCCAGCGATGAGTATAGCGATACCAATAACGCTGCTGATAATGGAATCTTTTTGAGAGGTTCGCTCCGATGTTGCCATTTTATGTGTCTTAGAGATTAATGCTTGATCGATAGCGACCAACAATAATGTATTTTTGGATTACGTTCAAAGTCTTTTGATAAGGTTTTTCGGCTGATATTCTCAACCTTTAAACCGCTAAGGGCGGCTTCATCTAATTTAAATTTACGGAAGTTAGTTGAAAAAATAAGGGTGCCTTTTTTGGTGAGTAATTTTGCGGCATTGTTAATGAGTTCTACGTGGTCGCGTTGAATATCAAATACATTCTCCATTCGCTTTGAATTAGAAAAAGTAGGGGGGTCGATAAAAATCAGTTCGTACTTTTTTTGCTCTTCAATTGCTTTATTGAGCCATTCCATGCAATTAGCTCTTACTAATTGATGTTTATCTAAATCCAGTTTATTCAATTCAAAATTGTTTTTTGCCCAATCCAAATATGTTTTAGACATATCAACGGTTGTTGATGTGGTAGCACCACCAAGGGCTGCGTGCACGGTCGCCGCGCCGGTGTAGGCGAATAAATTTAAAAACTGTTTACCGTTGGCGTTCTCCCCAATCCATTGACGTATGGGGCGATGGTCTAAAAATAGACCGGTATCGAGGTAGTCTTTAAAGTTAACCAAAAAGCGCGCATTGCCTTCTTGTATTTCATGAAAACCGCCATCGGTACCTTGCTTTTCGTATTGCGTGCTGCCTTTTTGGCGACGACGAATTTTAAGCGACAGTTGCTTAGAGGGTATGCCTAAAACCTCTGGCATGACGGCTAAGGCATCACGTAATCGTTGAATGGACTTTGCCTCATCAATCGTTTTGGGTGCTTCATATTCCTGCACATGAACCCATTTCTTTTCACCCTGATAAATATCAATAGCCAGCGCGTACTCAGGTAAATCGGCATCATATAGGCGGTAACAGTGAATGTTGTTGTTGTTAATCCAAGGTTTTAGTTTTTTGATGTTTTTGCGTAGGCGATTAGCCAGCATCGTAGCGCCTTCACTCCATTCACCGGGTGTGGGTAATAATGCTTTTTTAAGCTTATCGCCAAGGTACTGTTGCTGACTTGCATGTTGGCCTTCAAAGTGACGTTCGGGCGTTACAGAAAAGTTAAAAAGCTTGCAGGGAATAGCCCCGTTAAATAACTGGTATGACTTATGTGACTTAA
>Ga0209345_10000077_pt1 | contig 146461 bp, 161 predicted proteins | sample Cruoilmetagenom7_FD_187294 | JGI IMG/M metagenome (GOLD analysis project Ga0209345, IMG submission 187294) | Oil polluted marine microbial communities from Coal Oil Point, Santa Barbara, California, USA - Sample 7 (SPAdes) (version 2) | ecosystem: Environmental > Aquatic > Marine > Oil seeps ... | reverse complement strand
CACCGAAGTATTTGGTGATCGCCGCGGTCAGCGTGGTTTTACCGTGGTCAACGTGGCCGATTGTGCCGATGTTGACGTGTGGCTTGTTACGTTCAAACTTTGCCTTTGCCATGGTGGCGCCCTTTTATTTGAGGGGCCCCAACGGGGACCCGAACCCTATCTGGCGGGCGATGTATTGGGTCTGGGCGGTAAAATCAAGCGGGACTTGCACCTTGGGGTCACTTAAAGCTTGCCCTCCCTGATCCCCGAACGATCTCCGGCGCCGAGGCTAAGGTTATTTGTCCTCTGGCTCAGAGGCCGAAGCCACCGCCACACCGCCGTTGAACCAGCCCTGCTCGCGGTTTTGCTTCACAAGATAGTTCTCAATCGACTTGGCCGCATTCTGGCTAAGGTTCTTTAGCTGCTCTTCGGCAGATTTTGTATAGCCCGACCCAACGACTGGCCCTTGATCGAAGGATTCGAACACGGTGATCTGATGTGGCTCGGGGTTCAGTTTTTTGTTTTTGGCGTCGTCCCAAACGGTCAAATTAAGGATCAGTATGGATTTCGGCGCAAAGACCAGTGGGATGCCTGGCTGGGCCAGTACATAGCCTTCGACGCTGATCCCGAAATGATAGAACCGATCCCCATCATAGCGGTCAAACCGCTCGGCGGTGGCGGCCTGAACGGCAGCGGCCAGTTCATCCTTGCTGACCTCACGGCTCAGCGGACCTTTTTGCGCCTTGGGGGCCACGACGATATTGTGGTGAAGGTTAAAATCGCCCAGCGGGGTCGGCGCGTCACCTAAATCGGATGCGCCATTGCAGGCAGCCAGCGTCGCAACAGTCATCAGCACGGCAAGAACACGGATCATCGGCACATCCCTCGGGGCGTTAATATTGGCAAAGGGGTAGCTGATGGCCAAAGGCGGCGCAATCATTTGCCGCAGTTGCGTCCGTGTCGCCCTGCCCTATCTTGGTAAGGAGTGAGGACATCATCATGACCCAGCCGCCCCCCCTGCCCGTGCACGTGCCCCTTGTCACCGAGCCCGTTGGTCTGTTTGGCAGTCTTCAAATGGCGCGGCGCAACGTGCTGAGCATCATTCCTAAGATCGCCACCACGCAGCCCATGGTGTCGGGCAAGACCGGCAAACGCTGGCATATGGTGATGGACCCGGATGCGATACGGCACGTCTTATTAGATCGGCTAGAGGACTACCCCAAATCAGATGTAACCAAGAACCTGCTGCGCCCGGCCATCGGCGACTCTCTCTTTATTGCGGAAGGCGCGCACTGGCGCTGGCAACGCCGCGCGGCGGCCCCGGTGTTTTCGCAGCGCAATGTGCGCAACCTCGCCCCCGTGATGACAGATGCCGCCGCCCGCGCCGCTGACCGGATTGCCGCCGCAGGGCCGCGCGCGGTCAATATGCTGGAGGAGATGGTCACCACGACTTTCGACGTGATCGGCGACGTGACCTTTTCCGGCGATGGCACCTTTGACCGCGACAAGGTGCATGGGGCGATTGACGATTATATCGCCGAAGCTGGCAAGATCAGCCTGTTCGACATTTTGGGCTTTCCCGATTGGCTGCCGCGTCCGGGGCGGATGATGTCGGGCCAAGCGCTGAAACAGATGAAGGCCATGGCCGACAGCGCCATCGAGGCCCGCGTCGCGCGTGGTCACGATGGCACGCCCGACCTTCTGGATTTGCTCCTCGAAGGCGTTGACCCCAAGACCAAGCGCCAGATGAACACCGCCGAGCTGCGCGACAATCTGTTAACCTTCATCGTCGCGGGGCATGAGACAACGGCACTGACGCTGGCTTGGTCGATGTATCTGATGGGGTTTGATCAAGACATGCAGGCCCGCGCCCGCGCTGAGGTGCAATCGGTTCTCGGCAACCGCCCCTGCACTGGCGAAGACGTGGATGACCTGCCGTTGATCCGCATGATCGTCGACGAGGCGCTGAGGCTCTACCCCGCTGCCGGGATCATCTCGCGCACCGCGCAAAAGCACGACACGCTCTGCGACCGCGAAATTCGACCCGGCGACACCGTGATGATCCCGATCTACGCGCTTGGCCGTAACGAATTGCTCTGGGACGATCCCGACGCCTTCCGCCCCGAACGTTTTGCAGACCGTAAGGCGATTGACCGCTATGCCTATCTGCCCTTTGGCGATGGACCGCGCATTTGCATCGGGGCGAGTTTCGCGCTGCAAGAGGCGGTGATCATCTTAGCCACGCTGCTCGGGCGGTTCAAGTTCACCGCCGTGCCCGGCAAAGACCCAAAGCCAGTGATGATCCTGACCCTTCGGCCCGAAGGCGGCGTGTGGATGACGGCAGAGCCGCTCAGCTGACCCCACTGCAAAGCGGGGCCAGCGAGATCAGTTGAATTTATTGTCGCGTGGGAAGCCACGGGGCGCCATGCGACCCGAACTCGCGCGTTTTCCGGTCCATTCCGCCAGATCGACCTCGGTGCGCGTGCGCCCTGCGGGGTCTTGCCAGCTTAGGCCCGCGTCGCGCGTAAAGGTGGTGGCATCCGACAGCCCGCCATCCTTGTATTTCTGCAACCGCACACCCTTGCCGCGCCCCATTTCGGGCAGTTCATCAAGACCAAAGACCAGCACTTTGCGGTTTTCGCCGACCGTCGCCACGCTATCACCCGACACAGGATGACAGACCAGTGCCGCGACACCGTCGCCGCGCACGTTCAACACCTGCTTGCCGCTGCGGGTTTGGGCCACGACCTCATCCTCGGGCACAACGAAACCATCGCCAGCGGAGGACGCCACTAGCAACTTGCGCCCCGGCTGATGAATGAACAGCGACACGATTTGCACTTCATTGGGCAAATCGACCATCAACCGCAGCGGCTCGCCCATGCCGCGCCCACCGGGCAGGTTGGCGGCGGAAACTGTGTAGAAACGCCCGTTTGAGCCGAAAACCAGCAAGCGGTCCGTCGTTTCCGCATGGAAGATGAAACGTGGGCCGTCGCCATCCTTGAACTTCAACTCGCGGTTCAGGTCGATATGGCCCGTCATTGCGCGAATCCAGCCCATCTGCGAGCAGACCACTGTGATTGGCTCGCGGTCGATCATTGCCTCAATCGGCACGTCCTCAACCTCGCCCGCCGTCTCAAAGGTACTGAGACGCTGGCCGCGTTTGACGCCGTCGATGACCCAATCCTTGCCAAACTGCTTTTTCGTAGCGCGCAGTTGGTCGGCGATGGTGGTCCATTGCAGGTCTTCATTGTCGAGCAGGTCTTCAAGCCCCGCGCGTTCCGACATCAATGTATCACGCTCTTTCACCAGCGCATCCTCTTCCAACCGCCGCAAAGACCGCAGACGCATGTTGAGAATCGCTTCGGCCTGCACATCCGAAAGACCGTTTTCCCGGCCCGCATAGCTGTGCGGCACGGCGCGGGTGTCACCGCTTTCAGTCAGCACACCCGTCGCCTGCGCTTCGGCATCGGCGATCACCGCCAGCTTGGACACATCGACACCCGCGAGCGGCGAGATATAGGCAGCTTCATCCATCGCGCGGGCCAGTGTGTCCTGATGCACCCGGCTCCAGTCCTCATACATCAAGGCGGCTTTGGGATCATCGTCATAGCGGATGATCTCGATCACGCGGTCGAGGTTCAAGAAGGCCGTGATCAGGCCCTGCAACACCTCAAGCCGATGGTCAATCTTGTCCATCCGGTGCCGCGAACGGCGCTGAAGCACCTCGCGCCGGTGGTCGAGGAAGGCGCGCAGCACTTCTTTTAACGAACAAACCTTGGGCGTCTGCCCGTCGATCAACACGTTCATGTTGAGCGAGAACCGGACCTCAAGATCGGAGTTGCGGAACAACATCCCCATCAGCACCGCGGGATCGACGTTTTTCGAGCGTGGCTCGATAATCATCCGCACGTCTTCGGCAGATTCGTCGCGCACATCGGCGAGGATCGGTATCTTCTTGGCTTGAATCAGTTCGGCGATCTTTTCGATCAGCTTGGATTTCTGAACCTGATAGGGGATTTCGGTCACGACAATCTGCCACGCACCGCGGCCAAGGTCTTCGACCTCCCAACGGCAGCGCAAACGGAACGAGCCGCGACCCGTCCGGTAGGCATTGGCGATATTCTCAGGCGGCTCGACAATCACGCCCCCGGTGGGGAAATCAGGGCCGGGCACATAATTCAGCAGCGTCTCATCACGCGCATCGGGTGTCTTGATCAGATGAATACAAGCGTCACAAAGCTCGGCAATGTTATGCGGCGGGATGTTGGTGGCCATGCCGACAGCAATCCCCGACGAGCCGTTGGCCAAAAGGTTGGGGAACTGCGCGGGCAGCACGACAGGTTCGGTCAGCGTGCCATCATAATTTTCACGATAATCGACAGCGTTCTCGTTCAGCCCTTCCAGCATCGCCTCGGCGACCGCTGTCATCCGCGCTTCGGTATAGCGCGAGGCAGCGGGATTATCGCCGTCGATATTGCCAAAGTTACCCTGACCATCCACCAGCGGATAACGAACGTTGAAGTCCTGCGCCAAACGCGCCATCGCATCATAAATCGCGGCATCGCCATGCGGGTGATAGTTCCCCATGACATCGCCCGAAATCTTCGCCGATTTACGAAAGCCACCCGTTGAGGACAGCCGCAGCTCGCGCATGGCAAAAAGAATGCGGCGGTGGACTGGTTTCAATCCGTCGCGAGCATCCGGCAAGGCACGGTGCATGATCGTGGACAGCGCATAGGTCAGATACCGCTCACCCAAGGCGCGGCGCAGCGGCTCGGACAGGTCATTCGGATCGAGTTCTGGGGGTGTGGTTGTGTCTGACATGACGGGTCTTTTAGCCAACCGCGGCAGGGCGGGCAAGCGACAGATTGTTCAGAATCAGCCAGAGAAATCCGCCGCTGTCACGGTTTCAAGTCAGAAAATAGCAATACTTTTTCTCTATGCGAATTCTTGCCAATTGGATTTGAACCATTCGCGAAGTTCCGCGTTGGTCTCTCAACAGAGACATGGTTTTGACAAGGACGAGGAACAGCACAATGAAACGCTTCATCTTTTTGACATTTGGTTTCATGGGCTGGGCTTTCTATGAGATGAGCGGCGGGGCGGATTTTGTACCTGCAGGCCCACAGATGGCGAGCGCTGAAGCCACAGGTTCGGGCCTAATCGCCAGCGCAAATGCCGCGACATCTTCCTCCAGCTTGGTCACCGCTGCTGTCGCCAACGCAGCACGCAAGTCGGAAACCTCCGCAACCCCCTTTGCACAAAAAGCGCAAGCGCCTGAGGCCGTCGCAACCCGTGTGGCGCTGAACCTGACCACTTTAAGCGACCTGCCTCAGGCCAACAACTCGATGGTGCAAAAGGCCGTTGCTACGTCAGACGACCGCGCCGGTGCTAAAGTTGTAAAGGCCAAAGTGGTTAACACTACGCCGATGATCCAAAACGCATCCTATTCGGTCACAACTGCAAATGCGCCTGTCGTAGTTCCTAGCCTGATCAATTCCAACGATAGCAACGCAACCTATGTAAGCACCACGCAGGCCGACATTCGCAAGGTAAACGGCACACGCGTCAATGTCCGCGGTGGCCCCGGTACCGATTTCGGTGTCGTTGGCAAGCTGGCCAAAGGTGACGCCGTTGAAGTTGTTGAAGACAATGGCGCAGGCTGGGTGCGGTTCCGCAGCGTAGACGGCGCAGAATCCGGTTGGATGGCCGACTTCCTGCTCAGCAACGGCTAACTTGCCAATCCTATAGCATCGCGCGATGAAGGGCCTTTCAATTGAAGGGCCCTTTGCATGTCTGCGACCCGTTCCATCCTTATCACCGGCTGCTCCAGCGGCATCGGCTATGCTGCTGCGCATGGCATGCGCGCGCGGGGTTGGCGGGTCTTTGCGTCCTGCCGCCAACAAGAAGATTGTGACCGTCTGGCAGCCGAAGGCTTTGACGCGCCGCGGCTGGATTACACGGACGAAACCAGCGTCCAATCCGCGCTTACCCATGTGCTGGAACAGACCGGCGGCACATTGGACGCGGTATTTAACAACGGCGCTCATGCCACGCCCGGTTTGGTCGAAGACCTCCCCACCGATGCATTGCGCGAAATTTTCGAGGCCAATTTTTTCGGTTGGCACAGCCTGACACGCTCGGTCATCCCGGTGATGCGTGCACAGGGCCACGGGCGGATTGTGCAATGTTCTTCGGTGCTTGGCATGGTCGCTATGCCATGGCGCGGCGCCTATAACTCCACGAAATTCGCGCTCGAAGGGCTGACGGACACGCTCCGGCTTGAGATGCGCGGCACCGGGGTCGAACTGATCTTGATTGAGCCCGGCCCCGTCACCTCCAAACTGCGGACCAAAGCAATCCCACGCTTCGAGCGCTGGATCGACTGGAAAAACAGCCCCCGCGCGGCGGAGTATGAGGCCACCATGCGCCCCCGGCTCTATAATGACAGCGGTAAGAAAGACCGTTTTGAGCTTTCCCCCGAAGCGGTGGTCGAAAAGCTGGCCCATGCCGTCGAATCCCCCCGCCCTCGCCCGCGCTATTTCGTCACAACACCCACTCACATCGCCGGTGTTTTGCGGCGTATCCTACCGACGCGTGCCTTGGACTGGGTCACCAGCCGTTGATTTTGGTTGCGCGACTGCGCCGCGCCGCTACATCTCGGGGCAACGAAAGGACAGCCCATGCCAAATGATCCGTTTTTCGTGAACGTCCTGATCTCCGTCGTGGCGGTTGCCGTTGTGCTTATGATGGGCCTCGGTGGATTTGCCACGGGGGGCAAATTCAACAAGCGCAACGCCAACAAGCTGATGCGCTGGCGGATCATCGCCCAGTTTATCGCCGTGCTGCTTATCTTGGCCTATGTTTACTTCCGAGGGGGGACGATCTGATGGTTGTGCTTAATAAAATCTACACCCGTACCGGCGACAAGGGCACCACCGCGCTTGGCAATGGTGACCGTGTCGCCAAACATGACGCGCGGGTCGAGGCTTATGGCACTTCGGACGAATTGAACTGTTTTGTCGGCGTGGCACGGCTTGAAGCGACCAAAGACACGGACGACGCATTGGCGCGCATCCAGAACGATCTCTTCGATCTCGGGGCCGATCTTTGCCGCCCTGATATGGAGGCAGACCGCGACGCTGAATACCCGCCTTTGCGGGTCACCCAAGAACAAGTCGATCGTCTTGAGCGTGAAATCGATGTGATGAACGCCGAATTGGACCCGCTGCGCAGCTTTATCCTGCCCGGTGGCCGCGCGCTGGCGGCGCACCTGCATGTCTGCCGCACCGTGGCGCGCCGCGCCGAACGGCTCGCGGTGCTGCTGTCCGAACAGACCACGATCAACCCCGCCACCGTTACCTATTTGAACCGTCTCAGCGACTGGTTCTTTGTCGCCGCGCGTATGGCCAATAACGCGGGCAAGGAAGACGTGCTGTGGGTGCCGGGTGCGAACCGCTGAAAAATTAGCGCTAACGGGAGAAAAACCGGGAAAACGCCGCGTTCAAAACTGTCGAACTGCCGATTTTGGCCTGTTTTGATCCGATCCGCTTCGTTACACCCGTCTAGAGAATTAGGGAGACCGGGCCAACCAGCCCGCGTCACAAACTGAGGAGAGAGACCGCTCATGAAGGTACTGGTGCCTGTCAAACGCGTGATCGACTATAACGTGAAAGTTCGTGTCAAAGCGGACGGATCGGGTGTTGATCTCGCCAATGTGAAAATGTCGATGAACCCCTTCGACGAAATCGCCGTCGAACAGGCGATTCGTCTGAAAGAAGCCGGTCAGGTCGAGGAAATCGTCGCCGTCTCCATCGGTGTGAAGCAAGCGCAGGAAACCCTGCGCACCGCGCTCGCCATGGGTGCTGATCGCGCGATCCTCGTGATTGCTTCGGACGATGTGCACAAGGACATCGAGCCGCTGGCCGTTGCCAAAATTCTCAAAGCCATTGTCGATGAAGAGCAGCCGGGCCTTGTGCTCTGCGGCAAACAGGCGATCGACAACGATATGAACGCCACTGGCCAGATGCTTTCGGCGCTGATGGGCTGGTCTCAGGCGACCTTCGCTTCGGAGGTCACCATTGAAGGCGACAAGGCGAAAGTCACCCGCGAAGTCGACGGCGGCCTGCAGACCATCGAGGTCACCATGCCCACAGTCGTCACCGTGGACCTGCGCTTGAACGAGCCGCGCTATGCCTCGCTGCCGAACATCATGAAGGCCAAGAAAAAGCCGTTGGATGAAAAGACTGCCGAAGACTACGGTGTCGATGTTTCCAACCGCTTGGAAATCGTTAAAACCGTTGAGCCTGCTGAGCGTGCCGCTGGCATCAAGGTCGGTTCGGTTGACGAGCTTGTGGCGAAACTTAAAGAAGCGGGGGCTGTGTAATGGCTGTTCTTCTGATTGCCGAAATTTCCGATGGCGAATTGTCCATGGACGCGACTGCCAAGGCGGTGACCGCTGCCAAGGAACTGGGTGAAGTCACCGTTCTGGCCGCAGGCAGCTCTGCTGCAGCGGCTGGCGAAGCGGCCTCCAAGATCGATGGCGTTTCCAAGGTGCTGGTCGCCGAAGATCCGATGCTCGGCCACCGTTTGGCCGAAGCCACCGCCGCGCTGATCGTGTCGCTGGCTGCCGACTACGACCACATCGTCGCCCCAGCTACGACCGACGCAAAGAACGTGATGCCCCGCGTGGCTGCACTTCTCGACGTTATGGTGATCTCGGATGCCTCCGGCGTTGTTGATGCGGATACGTTCGAGCGCCCAATCTACGCCGGCAACGCGGTTCAGACTGTGAAATCCACCGACTCTAAGAAAGTCATCACCTTCCGCACATCGACCTTTGATGCTGCGGGAACCGGTGGCTCTGCATCGGTCGAGACCATTTCGGCAGCCGAAAACCCCGGCCTGTCCACTTGGGTCGAAGACAAGGTTGCCGAATCCGACCGCCCTGAGCTGACAAGCGCGGGCGTGGTGGTCTCCGGTGGTCGCGGTGTCGGGTCCGAAGAAGACTTCGCGCTGATCGAGAAGCTGGCCGACAAACTGGGTGCCGCCGTTGGTGCCTCGCGCGCGGCGGTTGATTCGGGCTATGCGCCGAACGATTGGCAGGTTGGTCAGACCGGTAAAGTTGTCGCCCCCGATCTCTATATCGCGGTTGGCATTTCGGGTGCGATCCAGCACCTCGCCGGGATGAAGGACTCCAAGATCATCGTCGCGATTAACAAAGACGAAGAGTCGCCAATCTTCCAAGTTGCCGATTACGGGCTGGTTGCCGATCTCTTTGACGCGGTGCCTGAACTGATCGAAAAGCTGTAAAGCTCTTCACGTGAAACACCAAAGGCCCGCCAATCTCGGCGGGCCTTTTTCATTGTGTATGGTCTTTTCGTCGCGCGGCTTAGCACATGCTTTGAAGCGCATCAGATAATGCGGCAGCAGCATTGGCATGGGCCATAGGGCCCAGCATTTCAGACGCGGCCTGCGTCTCAAGATCGCTTACCACCATTCCGGCGACTGGCCCGGCTGAAGGATCTTTGGGAGAGACAACTTCAACCTTGGCGGTCGCATGAAGCGCCACCGATTCCAGCATTTCACGGGTCACGAAGAGCGGGTCATAGCCAAGCTCCCCCACCGGCTGATCGGCTGCGGCCACCGGCGGTCGATCCGCCAGCCAAAGCAACAATGTCCGCCCCTGTATCTGGCCCAACATCAGCCGCATCCGCGCCAGCCATGCCTGCTGCAATTCAGTGCGAACCGCTTCAAACCGCTCAGGCGAGACCTGGATGAGATGGGTCAGCATGTGACGATTAAAATGAAACTCCGAAAAATCCACTTCGCGGAAGATTGTCTGCAAAAGAGCAGAAGCGCCAACAAAGCGGTCATTCCGGCGCCGATGAACCGAATAGAAACGATTGGTCATATTCTGCGCGCCCATGACCTGTACTACCGTTACATCCGCCTGCGATGCGGCCTGTGCGACGAAGGGGTCATGCGCAAAAGCATCAATCCCGGCATTGGGAAAGCCAAAGTTTACGCAAGTCTTACCAATCTCTGCCTCAACCCTCGCCGGAAAAGGCTGCTCAATGTATTTGCCATAGGTTTCTGTACCGCCAAGAAAGGCAATGTAGGGCTCTTCCAACCTGCGGCGGGGGCCGCGAAACATCAGCTTTGAGGTGCCATAGCGACATGGCAGATAATCGAGAGGCTTCGGCCCCAGTGCATCATAGGTCATAAACCCACCTTTATTGTTCACCCACGGCCAGATTGCACAGCAGGAACTGCGATTCTCTTAACGGTCAAATTTACCGATATATTTCGCAATCAGCTGCCCTTGCGGCACCCCCGCCACGCGCCCTATTGTGCGCCAAACATAAGCAAAGGACAGGCCATGGACATCCAGACAATCGGTATCGTGGGCGCAGGGCAGATGGGCAACGGGATTGCCCATGTCATGGCGCTGGCAGGCTATGATGTGCTGCTCAACGATGTCAGCGCCGATGCGCTGGCCAAAGCCATGAAAATTGTCACTGGCAATCTAGACCGCCAAGTGAGCCGCGAAAAAATCGCCGCTGCCGACCGTGATGCCGCGATCGCACGGATCACCACGACGCAGACGTTGAGCGATCTGGGGCAAACCGACCTAGTCATCGAAGCGGCCACCGAGCGGGAGACCGTGAAGCAGGCGATCTTTGAAGACCTCATCCCACATTTGAAGCCAACAACGATTCTCACTTCCAACACGTCGTCAATTTCCATCACTCGATTGGCCAGCCGTACCGACCGGCCGGAAAAATTCATGGGTTTCCATTTCATGAACCCGGTGCCCGTGATGCAATTGGTCGAATTGATCCGTGGCATCGCCACAGACCGTGAGACCTATGATGCCTGTAAGGCCGTGGTTGACCGGCTGGGCAAAACCGCCGCTTCAGCCGAAGATTTTCCCGCGTTTATCGTCAACCGGATCCTCATGCCGATGATCAACGAGGCGGTCTATACCCTCTATGAAGGGGTCGGCAATGTAGAGTCGATCGACAGCTCAATGAAGCTGGGGGCCAACCATCCAATGGGACCGCTGGAGCTGGCCGATTTCATCGGTTTGGACACCTGCCTCGCGATTATGAACGTGCTGCATGATGGGTTGGCGGATACCAAGTATCGCCCCTGCCCGCTGTTGACCAAATATGTCGAAGCTGGTTGGCTGGGCCGCAAAACGCAGCGCGGGTTCTATGATTACCGTGGGGAAAAGCCGGTGCCGACACGCTAAATGGCAGCGTCGTTGGGGGCGCTGCCCCCATCGCACCAAAGGTGCGATTCCCCCGCGGGTATTTATAAAAGAATGAAGATCAGTCGGTGAGCGCCAGAGTGTGAGCGCGCAGCCACGCCATGAAACCGCGCGGGTCATCCGCCCAGCGGTCGATCTCTTGCTGGCTAAGAGGATGGCCAACGATTGGCCCTTGGGGCTTATCGCAGGCATGCGCGATTTCATGTAGCAAAAGGCCTTGGCGCAGCATTGGGCTGATCTGATTGGCGATCTGATAAGCACGACTGTTCTGCCCGGGGAAGCGCATTGGCACAACCTGGGCGCCGGAGCGGCGGATCATTTTGGCGGTAAAGACGTTCCATTCAGCCTCAACCGCAGGGCCCCACCAACTCTCAGATGAGGCGACAACACCTGAGGGGAAAAGCGCGACCACGCCGCCATCTTTAAGATGGGCCATGGCCTTGGCGCGCATCTCCACGCCTTTGCGCTGCGCATCAGGATCATGAGGGAACGGCACCGGGATCATGTAGCTGCCTGCCACCTCGTCGATCGAGGTGAGCAGCGACCGGGTCAGAATTCGATAATCGGGGCGGACACGTCCGATGAGATCGGCAAAAATCATACCGTCGACCATGCCATGCGGGTGGTTCGCGACCACCACCACTGGCCCATCTTTGGGGATGCGGTCAAGTTGTTGCTGAGGGGTGGTGAGATTGATTCCCATGGTATCGAGTGCGGCGCGCCAAAACGCTTGGCCAGAGGGGGTGCCGCGCTGCTCGAACTTACGGATCAGCCGAAGAATTTTCAGCTTTCCGGTGAAAAGTTCCATTGCCGAAATGACCCGCGCTTTCCACGGATCATCAAAGGTTGAGGCATAGGAGAGGCTGCGGCGGTCGTATTTGGTGAATGTCACCGTACCGTCGCCCGTCTGGGCCTTTTGGGCCGCCATCTTTTGCGCGTCGTCCATGCAGTTGGAGGATCCTTTTTCCCGCATCAGGCGGCTAGTATCCCTCGCCGAACTTATCCGCCACGAGGGCAGTCAAAGCGTCGGCCAAGGCCTCGGCATCGGGGCCGGAGGTTTGAACGTCAATTGAAGTGCCCCGCGAAGCGCCAAGCATCAGCAGCCCCATGATACTGTCGCCCGAGGCCGACATGCCATCTTTGCTGACTTCGGCGCGGGCGTCGAATGCCTCCACCACCTCTACCAGTTTGGCGGAGGCGCGCGCGTGCAAGCCTTTTTCATTTACGATTTTAAGAGAAAATTCGGGCATGACGTCTGGGGGCCTTCTAACCTGCGCTGACATTCTGGCTGTCGATGTACTTCTTACCAGCTTCGAGCGCCGCACGCACGGCATCGGGCACATCCATTTGCCGCGATTTAGCGAGTTTGATCAACATTGGCAGGTTCGCGCCATAGATGATCCGACGGTTCTCCGGGCGGCAGGCCAAAAGGCTTAGATTTGACGGCGATCCGCCGAAGAGGTCGGTAACAACCACGACACCTGCGCCCTGGTCCACCTCATTGGCGGCGGTACAAATCTCACGCTCCTTGTCGGCGCGGTCATGATCGGGCTCAATGGCGATGGCACGAACGCCGAACTGGGACCCCACGACATGTTCGATCGCCGCAAGATATTCTTGCGCCAGCCCCCCATGTGCGACGATGACGATCCCAATCACAGCTTGCTTCCTTCACGATGCTGGCGGTCTAGCTCACGGTGCCTAATTGACACTTGCCAGCCCTGCTCTGCAAGGCGCAAAGCGTGGTCTTCCGCCATAGAGACCGAGCGGTGTTGCCCGCCGGTGCAGCCGAAGGCGATGGAAATATGTGATTTGCCCTCTTCACGGTAGGCGGGGAGCAGCAGCAAGCTCAGATCGAGCACTCTGCCGGCGAAGTCAGCGTAGCGCTTATCGCCTGCTACATGAGCCGCGACGGCCGCATCCCGACCGTCGCCGCTGCGCAGTTCAGGCACCCAATAGGGGTTTCGTAGGAAGCGGCAGTCATGCACTACGTCGACGCCGCGCGGCAGGCCGCGTTTGTAGGAAAAGCTTTGCACCGACACCGTGAGATGGCGCTGTCCGCCGGGGGCAAACCATTGCTCGACTTCGGCGCGCAGTTCATGAACGTTGAGCGTTGTCGTGTCGATCAGCACATCGGCACGGGCGCGGATCGGATGCAGCAGCTCCTGCTCACGGGCGATACCGTCGGCCGGGCGATCGGCGGGCGCCAACGGGTGGCGACGACGCGTCTCTGAAAAGCGCTGCAGCAGCACATCGGGCGCGCAGTCTAGGTAAAGCAGTTCCGCACTCCACCCCGGTTCCGCAGAAAGCCGACCCATCAACTCTAGCACACCCTCGGTTGAGAAATCGCGGTTTCGCGGGTCGATACCAAGGGCGATTGATTGCGCATCGCCGGGTCGGTCCAGCAGCGCTGGAAGCAGTCGCAGTGGTAAGTTGTCGATTGCCTCAAACCCTGCGTCTTCCAACACGTTGAGCGCAGATGAGCGCCCGGCGCCCGATGGGCCGGTGACAAGGACCAAACGCCGGGCCGCGCGGTCTGTTGATGATGTTTGACTGATCAATTCGGTTCTTTCACACCTGCTATATACAGATGAATTGCTGCCGGAAAATGAGCGCTATCGCATTTGTGAAAACAGGGCAATGTGACACCCTGTACCTGATATGAATGGCGCTCCGGAAGGCGCTGGATTTCGGTGTGGGCTAGATCAACGACAAGGGACAGGAGCACCGGACCGTGATCCTCAAGCCGTAGAATTCCAACATACCGCGCCTCAATAAGCCCACGAATATTTTCGGGAACGCTCGCGATCACCTCGTCCCCACTGCGGACTACATCGGTGCGGTCATCCGCCACCAACTTGGCGCCGAGAGCAATCAGGTGCAACGCGAGCGCGGATTTACCGGCGCCCGAAGGGCCAAGGATCAGCACCCCCCGCCCGTCGATAGCAACACAACTGGCATGCAGATTGTCGGGTTTGATAGTCATTTCTCGGCCTCAAGCCGCTTAGGTCGGCAGACCCACAACAAAACGAGCGCCGAGAGGCTCAGAGGTAATGTCAGCCTCAGTCGGGCGGATGTTCTCGGCCCAAATTACGCCGCCATGGGCCTCGACAATCTGCTTGGAAATTGCGAGGCCAAGACCGGAGTTATTGCCAAAATGCTCTTCCGGGCGCTGCGAATAGAACCGTTTGAAGATTTTACCAAGCGCTTGCTCGGGGATGCCGGGGCCGGTGTCCTCGACCACGATCAGCACACGGTTGGCCCGTTTACGTGCCCAAACGCGGATCGCATCGCCGTCTTCGCAAAAGGAAATCGCGTTGGTGATGAGGTTCACGAAAACCTGTGCCAAACGTGCCTCTAGCCCATGCACGGTGATCGGCGCGGCGGGCAGATCGGTGATGAAATCGATGCCCTTGGATTTCGCATCTTCGCCCAGATATTGGCCAAGGTTGCCAAGCATTTGCAGCAGATCGAAGGGTTCTTCCTCTTCTTTGACCAACTCTGAATCGAGCCGAGAGGCGTTGGAAATATCGCTTACCAGCCGGTCAAGCCGGCGCACGTCATGTTCGATGACATCAAGCAGTTTTTCCCGCTGGTCATCGCGTTTTACCAACCGCAGGGTGCCCACGGCGGAACGCAGTGATGCCAGCGGATTCTTGATCTCATGTGCCACGTCGGCGGCGAATTGTTCATTTCCATCAATGCGGTTGTAGAGTGCCGATACCATCCCGCGCAGTGCACCGGAGAGGCGGCCAATTTCATCAGGGCGTGCAGTCAGATCGGGGATGCGGATACGGCCCGGGTTCATCTTGCGCGCGTCTTTGTCGCGGCCCAATTCGGCAGCCGCCGACAGGTCAGCCAGTGGGTTGGCGATGGTCGACGCCAGTACAAGGCTAAGACCGATGGAAACCAATGTCGCGATGACAAACATCTGCAATACGCGCTCACGTTCGCTGCGCACCAGACGGTCAATCTCTCCCGCGGCGCTGGCCACGGCGACCACGCCGACTGGGGTGTCGCCCTGCATGATTGGCGTGACCACACTGAACAATGTGCCACCTTCTATATCAAGGGTACCTTCAAAGCGGGTGCCCCCTGTGACACTGGCCCCGACAATACTGCGCAACTGCTCTTCAAGCGGGGGGGCAGAGGCGACTTCATCAGTATTAAAGGGGGCCGAGACGCGGTCCCAGAACCAGTTCAACCCGTCATTGAGCAGCGTCCGCTCCCCAGCTTCGGAAGCCGCAAGCGCTTCGGCCACGGTGAGGCTGCCCGCTGTGCGCGCAACAAGCGTTTCCGCTGGGTCATAGACGAAGACTTCGATGCCGCCGCGCAGGTCCAGCCCGTTAAGTGTGGCCACCACATCAACACCATCGCCAGTGGTCAGGTTCACCGGCGCGCCCACGGGAAGCTGCGCTTCGATCACATCGGCGATCAGTTCAGTTTCCGAAACCAACGCCGCCGCACGTTGCAGCGCCAGACTGTCGCGCGAGGAGTTGAGGTACAAGATGCCCGCAACCAACACGCTGAGCGCGATAAGGTTGAAAGTTATAATCTTGCGCGTCAGCGGCGAGGCCCGGAGCGAGAACAGCCCCCGGCGTTCTCGCTTGACCCGAATTTCACCCGGCGCGGCACTGTCGGGGGTGACCCAATCGTCCCCCAATACTACATCACCATCCCTGCCAGCAGCCATGTCGCGCACAAGCTTCCTTTCGACCCACGTTAACTGGCGGGTTTACTCTTCGTTATATCTATAGCCGATGCCATAAAGCGTTTCGATCGCCGAAAATTCATCATCTGCGCTGCGCATCTTTTTGCGCAGACGTTTGATGTGACTGTCGATCGTGCGGTCATCTACATAGACTTGATCGTCATAGGCCACGTCCATCAGCTGGTCGCGCGACTTCACAAATCCGGGGCGCTGCGCGAGCGCTTGCAGCAGCAGGAATTCGGTCACGGTCAGGGATACGTCTTTCCCCTTCCAGCTGACCGCGTGGCGCAGCGGATCCATCCGCAATTCGCCGCGTTCCATCACCTTGGTCTCTTCGGTATCGCCAACCTCATTCGTTTCCACCGCGTCTTGGCGGCGCAGAAGGGCGCGGATACGTTCGACCAGCAAGCGCTGGCTGAAGGGTTTTTTGACGTAGTCGTCGGCGCCCATACGCAGGCCCAGAACCTCGTCAATCTCGTCATCCTTGGAGGTCAAGAAAATGACCGGCATCGCGGTTTTCTGACGCAGACGTTGCAGCAGGTCCATGCCGTCCATGCGGGGCATCTTGATGTCCAGCACGGCCATATCCGGCAGTTTCTTGTTGAATGCGTCCAACGCGGCTTGGCCGTCGTTGTATGTTTCTACTTCGAAGCCTTCAGCTTCAAGAGTCATCGAAACGGATGTCAGGATGTTCCTGTCATCGTCTACCAATGCAATCTTTGACATTGCCTGCTTCCTTATGCTGCTCAATTCGTTCTTATTTTTGGAGCCAGTGATCCCCAATATAACAGATCGAATCAATCCTTAAGTGCGAATCGTGCCTTCGTGATGCACCAATTGGGTCATAATTTGGTTAGGAATGACTAAATTGCCGCACTTTAACTTCGGTCGCATCAGCCAAAGCCCGCCCGGCAGCCACCGCATTTTGCTAGGATTCGAGCGCTTAGAAACAAAGTTTCAGATGATGGCGCTAACTGTGACAAAGCTGCCTGTTCAACCTGAAAACGCCCGTGTTAAGAGGCTCCCAAGGCCCCGATGCCCAGGGCAATTGCGCCCGCTCGGACACGTTCTGCGCTGCTCACGCGCTACCACAGGAGACATCATATGACATTTGGACGGGTAAACCCGCAGTTCAGCCTCGAAGATCAACAGATCAGCGGGCTTGGCGATGTCTATTACAACCTGACCGAGCCTGCGCTGGTCGAAGCTGCGCTCAAACGCGATGAAGGCACGCTCGGCAAGGGCGGCGCGTTCCTGGTTACCACGGGCAAGTTCACAGGCCGGTCGCCCAAGGACAAACACGTCGTTAAAACCGACAGCGTGGCCGATAGCATCTGGTGGGAAAACAACGCCGAGATGTCGCCCGAGGGTTTTGATGCACTCTATGAGGACATGATCGCGCATATGCAGGGCAAGGACTACTTCGTCCAAGACCTCGTTGGCGGTGCCGACCCCAAACACGCGATCAATGTGCGCATGGTGACTGAACTGGCATGGCATGGGCTGTTCATCCGCACCATGTTGCGCCGCCCTGATGGCGAAGCGCTGCAAGAGTTCACCGCAGACTTCACCGTCATCAACTGCCCAAGTTTCCAGGCGGACCCTGCCAAGCACAATTGCCGCAGCGAGACCGTGATCGCGATGAATTTCGACCGCAAGATGATCCTCATCGGCGGCACCGAATACGCGGGCGAGAACAAGAAATCGGTCTTTACCCTGTTGAACTATCTGCTGCCCGAAAAAGGCATCATGCCGATGCACTGCTCGGCCAACCACGCCAACGGCAACCCGGTTGATACGGCTGTTTTCTTCGGCCTGTCGGGCACCGGTAAGACCACCCTGTCGGCCGATCCCGAACGCACGCTCATTGGCGATGATGAACACGGCTGGTCCGACAACGGCACCTTCAATTTCGAAGGGGGTTGCTATGCCAAGACCATTAACCTTAACGCCGAGGCCGAGCCGGAAATCTACGCCACGACGTCCAAGTTCGGCACCGTGATCGAGAATATGGTCTTCGATCCTGACACGTTCGAGCTGGATTTTGACGACGACTCGCTCACCGCCAACATGCGTGCAGCCTACCCGCTGCACTATATCTCTAACGCTAGCGAAAAAGCCGTCGGCGGCCACCCCAAGAACATCATCATGCTGACCTGCGATGCCTTTGGTGTGCTCCCTCCGATCGCACGGCTTAGCCCGGCACAAGCAATGTACCACTTCCTCTCGGGCTTCACCTCCAAAGTGGCAGGGACCGAGCGTGGCGTGACCGAGCCTGAGCCCACGTTCTCCACCTGTTTCGGCGCTCCCTTCATGCCGCGCCGGCCTGAGGTTTACGGCAACCTGCTGCGTGAAAAGATCGCCCAGCACGGCGCGACCTGTTGGCTGGTCAACACCGGCTGGACCGGCGGCGCCTATGGCACCGGTTCGCGGATGCCGATCAAGGCGACCCGCGCACTCTTGTCTGCTGCGCTTGAAGGGCGTCTCGCAGATGCCGAGTTCCGCAAAGATCCGAACTTTGGCTTTGATGTCCCTGTCGAGGTGAACGGCGTCGCCGACATCCTGCTCGACCCGCGCCGCACATGGGATGATCCGGAATCCTATGACCGTCAGGCCGCCAAACTGGTCAAAATGTTTTCGGACAACTTTGAGCAGTACCTGCCCTACATCGACGATGATGTGAAAGCGGCAGCGATCAGCTAAGGCTCTTTGACATCGCAGACACAGAAAGGGCCGCCTTGATGGGCGGCCCTTTTTCACGTCTGACGTTCTTCACAACCTATCCTGTGAACGTCACCTTCGCGTCCAACGGCATCTCCTGTAGGAAGGTTTCGTCGACCCCTTCGATATTCACGGATGTCGACCGATCAACAGCAGCGATCAGCGCAAAGCTCTTGTCTGGATAGCGCCCGGCCATCAGCAGACGTTTGTAAGCCAGGGGCACCGGGTGCCCCCCCTCCTCACGTGGGATCTGCGTGACCACCTCATCCAGTCGCACACCATAGGTGGCCTCTACCTCGCGAAAGGGAAAGTTCAGCATATTTTCGAACTCAGGCCCGCCGGGAAACAGCTTGAGCGGCCGCCCGATGCTGCTCCGCGCGTTACTCCACCCCCACCACTGGGTATAAAACGATTTTTCGCCAACCTCAGTGCAAATCCATCCGTTAGGCGAGTCGCGGTAGACGAGCACATAGGGACGCATGGCGCGGAAGGCTTCGCTTTCCAACTCTCCCCGGCTCTGCGTCCAAGCCTCAAGCGCGGCCTGCAACATCGGTGATCCACCGTCCCAGATAAGCGATAATGGCTGTTGTTTTTGGTGGAAGCACCAGCCGTTCGGCTCTTCATAGGACAGGCGCAGCATCCCATCGATATGGCGAGTCTTCCCCCCCAGCCACAGCTTACCGCGGTCCAGGATATCGCGTGCCTCTGGCAACGCCTCTTCGCCCGCCTTGGTTAGGGAATAGCGCCGGTTCTCAATAGAGAAGAGCGGCGCGCCCATCGTGTCTTCCAATTGCTGGATATGCCGCCGAACCGTCTGCCGCGTGCTCGTCATCTGGGCGACCGCGTGGCTCAGGTTCAAGGTGCTCGCTAAGGTCACGAACGATCGCATCATCTCAAACAAAAGGGCCGGGGCGGGCTCCTTTTGCGGGGACTGGGGCACGGTGTCGACCGGCTCGATATCGGACATATGCTGGTTCATAGGCGAGGGATGGTACATGTATCACCCCATAACGCAACATAATGAATCCATCTTAGGTTAATTGGTTAACGCAAATAGGCCAGATCTAGGCAATTGATCCTCAACACATTGCGGGTAACGAATATATGAAACTCAACCTGAGGTATCAAACCATGTCCCATCCTGTAGACATTCACGTTGGTCGGCGACTTAAGCAGGCCCGCACCCTTCGCAAACAGTCCCAGACCGATGTGGCACGTGAACTAAAACTCTCTTTCCAACAGATCCAGAAGTATGAGATCGGCTCGAATCGTATCGCTGCCAGCCGCCTTCATGAGCTGTCCCGGATACTCGATGTCACCCCCGGCTATTTCTTTGAAGGGCTCGACGACGACGCCCCGGAAACCAAAAATGACCCCGCGCTGGATATCGTGAACGCGATTGGCTCCATCAAAGATGATGCGATAAGAGCCCGTATTCTAACGTTTATTGAAGATGTTGCGGGCGTGACTGTCTCTCGTCGAAGCTGACTGTAGCTGCCCGCCCGCCCCCAGATCAGCGGCGAGCGCATTAAGAGAGGGAACAGGTTTCGCGGCGCGCGGTGCGCACCACAAGCCTAGAGCCATCAAGCGCCAACATTGCGGCGTCACGCCACCAGCGTTTCCGCTTTCTTCAAGTCAACAGAGACCAATTGGCTCACGCCCTGCTCCCCCATGGTGACCCCAAAGAGCCGATCCATCCGCGCCATCGTCACCGCGTGGTGTGTGATGATTAGGAATCGCGTATCGGTCTGACGGCACATCTCATCCAGCAGGTCGCAGAACCTGGTCACATTTGCGTCATCAAGTGGCGCGTCGACCTCGTCCAACACACAAATCGGCGCCGGGTTGGCCAAGAACACGGCAAAGATCAGTGCCATTGCGGTCAGGGTTTGCTCCCCGCCTGAAAGCAGGCTCAACGTGCTTAGCTTTTTGCCCGGTGGCTGGCACATGATCTCGAGCCCGGCTTCCAACGGATCATCGCTTTCGACCATCACAAGGTTCGCTTCGCCGCCGCCAAAGAGATGGGTGAACAGCATCGAGAAATTCGCGTTCACCTGCTCAAAGGCCGTCAGCAGCCGTTCCCGCCCTTCGCGGTTAAGACCGGCAATGCCACTGCGCAGTGTCTTGATCGCCTCTTCCAGATCGGCCTTTTCGGTCAGAAGCGCGTCGTGCTCCTCGCGGACCTCCTTGGCATCATCCTCAGCGCGCAGGTTCACCGCTCCTAAGGAATCCCGCTGGCGTTTGTAGCGATTCACGTCCTCTTCCAGGGTTTCGGCGCGCGGTATCTCGTCTGCTTCAATATTGAGCGCAGCGCGCAGCGCGTCAGGCGTGACTTGACGTTCGTCCTGAATGCGCTCGGCGGCGTGCGAGACGGTCTCGCGGGCGGCGTCACTGCGGGCTTCGGCCCGCGCGCGGGCTTCGCGTGCGTCAGAGGCCTGCCGTTCAGCATCCCGTTCGGCATCTGTCGCTGCCTTCAATGCCGATTCTGCAGCAGACAACGTTTCCGTCGCAAGAGCCCGACGCGCTTCGGCTGCGGCGATCGCACCAGTCAATTCTTCACGTTTGGCCGCGATCTCTGCAGGCGCGGCGCTGGCATTGGCCAACTCCACCTCAGACGCGGTCTTGCGCTCGATCAGTTCAGCAGTCCGTTTGCCCGCCGTTTCCAAGCGTTGCCGCCAATTGCTGACTTCCTTCGTCACCTCCTGAGCGCGGCGGGTGCGCGCTTCGCCTTCGCGGCGCAGTTCATCATGAGCCGAGCGACGCGACATCATGGTGATCCGCGACGCCTCGACCGTCATGCGAATGTCCTCAACCTGCGCGCGCGCTGCTGCAAGGTCGTCCAACCCCTCGCGCGTGCGCTCGGCCTCCTGCACCTCCGCGCGGGCGGCTATCGCGGCCTCTTCGTGGCGCTTTACCGCAAGCCCGAGGGATTCTAGGCGGCTCTCAGCAAGGTTTCGATCCGCTTCCGCCCGGCTCAGCGCGCGGCCCGCATCCGCAACCAGACGGTCCGCATCGCGCCGCGCTTCGCGGGCGCGTTTATCCGCGTCGGCCTGCTCGGCCAATTGGCGTTGCAATGTTTCATGCGCAGCCCGTGCGCCATCGGCGCGCTGGCTGGCTTGCTCCAGCGCTTGCTTCAACACCTCCAGCCGGTTCAACTGTTGCAAACGCAGCGCTGCAGCCGAAGGCGCGTCCTCAGCCCAGGCGCGAAAGCCGTCCCACCGCCACAGATCGCCCTCGGGCGAGACCAGCCGCTGCCCCGGCAACAACTGCGCCTGCAGCCGCGTACCCGCGTCCGGATCGACCAACCCGATCTGGCTCATGCGGCGCTCAAGCACCTCAGGGACCGAGACATGCTGCGTCAGCGGCGTCACCCCCTCAGGCAGGGGTTGCGCCTCCAGGTACCCCGGGAGTACCGACCAGCCCGACGGACCATCTGCATCAACCTCAGGGGCCCGCAGATCATCTGCCAAGGCTGCCCCGAGTGCTTTTTCAAACCCATGTTCAACCTGCAACCGGTCGAGGATTTGCCCGCCCTCAGCCGTGTCACGCTCCACCAGCTTCGCCAGCGCCGCGGCTTCGGCGCGCAGGGCATTGGTTTCGCCTTCGGCCTCAGATCGCTCCGCGCGGGCGTCGGCTTCGCGCGATTGGGTATCAGCACGCGTTTCTTCGGCGGCCAAGAGGGCCGCATCGGCAGCGGCAGCGGCAGTGACAGCGGCGGCTTCGGCCTGCTGCGCCTCAGTAAAATCCACACCGGCTTTGTCGAGCTTCGCTTGGCTTTGCGCCACGGCATCACGGGCCTTGCGGGCTTCGGCCTCTGACTTCTCCAGCGTTTTGCGGCTGTCTTGAAGCAGACGCTCTGCCGAGCTATGACGCGCGGCCAGACGGGCGACGTCCTCTGTGTGTTGGCTCAGATCCCCCTCGCGGGCCTGAAGCACCTCAGCCGCTTCACGCGCAGCCTCAGCGGCTGCATCAAGCGCGCTGTCATGCCCCTCGCCCGCAGCGGCTAATTCCTGCGCCTCCCGCTCAAGGCGCTCGATCGTTTCCTCGGCATCGCGGTTCAAGCCACCTTCGCGGTCAATATCGCGCGCCAGCTGAGTGATGCGGCCAGTCAGGGTCTCAATCAATGCGGCAGCGCGCGCCTCTTGATCGCTCAGTGTGTCGCGTTGCGTGGCGAGCCGCTGCAGTACGGCGGCAGAGATCGCCTCTTCTTCGCGCAGCGCGGGCAAAACGGTTTCCGCCTCCTCGCGGCCCTTGGCCATCCGGCGCACCTGCGCCTCGGCCTCGGCTGCCGACGTAACGCGGGCACGCAGTTCGTCTTCTGCTTTGCCTCGGGCCTCATCCGCCTCGCGCCAGCGGCGATACAGCAGCAGACCCTCAGCGTGGCGCAGCGCCTCGCCAATCTCGCGATACCGCGCGGCGTGACGGGCTTGGCGGGCCAGCGTCCCGAGTTGCGAAGCCAACTGTTCGATCACATCATCGACGCGGGCGAGATTTTGCTCTGCGCCGTTTAGCTTAAGTTCGGCCTCATGACGCCGCTGGTAAAGCCCGGAAATACCGGCAGCTTCTTCCAGAATGCGGCGACGGCTCTTTGGCTTGGCATTGATCAGCTCAGCAATTTGCCCCTGCCGCACCAACGCCGGGCTATGCGCGCCCGTCGACGCATCGGCGAAAAGCATCTGCACATCGCGGGCGCGCACGTCTTTGCCGTTCACCTTATAGGCACTGCCCACATCGCGGGTGATGCGGCGCACGATCTCTAGCGCATTCTGCTCGTTAAAGCCCGCAGGCGCCAACCGGTCACTGTTATCAAGGTGCAACGAGACTTCGGCAAAATTGCGCGCAGGGCGCGAGGCGGCCCCGGCAAAGATCACATCCTCCATGCCGCCGCCACGCATCGCGGTCGGGCGGTTCTCGCCCATGACCCACCGCAGCGCTTCGAGGAGGTTGGATTTACCGCAGCCGTTTGGCCCCACGACCCCGGTTAGCCCGTCTGAAATGACGAGGTCTGTGGGGTCCACGAAGCTTTTGAAGCCGGTCAGTCTGAGTTTGGAAAAGCGCAAGTTAGCCCTGCCGTGATTGATTCTTACCTGAGCGGCGAACTTGCCGTTTTGGGAGGGTCCGAGTCAATCAAAAGCCCCAAGGGAAGGGGGGCGATGAGCGGTTATCCACAATATATTGTCGCCAATGGCGGAATCATCTTTCAGCGAACCAACCGAGGTGGCCAGTCTTGCGCTGGAGGTGCTAATCGCAGTCCAACACACCGAGCGCCAGCGCTTGATCGCCCAGCACCTCTTTCACCTGACAGCCGCTCGCTTGTGCCATCGCGCGTCCCGCCCTCTCCCGGATTGGGCCAAAGCGGGGGGCGTATTGCGTGTTCACGCGCACCGCTTCCGCACGTTCTCCGCTAATCCGCACGTCAAAGACCGAGCCATCCACGGTGATACGCTGGGCCGGTAAACCCCGAAATTCCCGACTGGGGGCCGTACAGGCCGAAAGGCCGACCGATATTGCGAGGATGAGTAGCAAACGCATGGCCTTAGCCTGCCGATAGAGAATTAACAAAATCCTACCGCCCAACGAAAAAAGCCCCGGCGAAACCGGGGCTTTCTAAATTTCAATGTATCGGAGCTTAGTGCAGTTTGGCTTCGACTTGGGCGATGCCGTCGTCGATCAGCTTGTTGCCCTGTGCGGCGGTCATCTGTTTGGCGATCACGTCGCGGGCAGCGGCCACAGCGATGGTCACAGCTTGGTCACGAACTTCCTTCACAGCAGCGGCCTCGGCCGAGCTGATCTGGTCTTTCGCGGCGGCCATGCGACGATCAAGCGACTTAGCCATATCCGCCCGCGCCTGTTCGGCAGCAAGACGGGCATCTTCCTTGGCGGAAGACACGATGCGGTCCGCTTGGTCCTGCACCTCTTTATGCTTGCGCTCGTAAGAGGCCAGCAGAGTTTGTGCTTCTTCACGCAGGGCGCGGGCTTCTTCCAGCTCGGTCTTGATGCCATCGGCACGTTTGTCGAGCATGCCGATCAGCAGCGTTGGTACCTTGAAATAAATCAGGATACCGATGAACAGCAAGAAGGCCAGCAACACGATGAAGTCGGTGTTGCGCAGCGAGAAGAACGGCCCCGTGGCGGCAAGCGCTGGCGATGCCGCAAGACCGGCGAGCAGGGTCGAAAGTGTTAGGCGCATGGATTTGGTCATGGCTTATCCTTTCATCCGCGCATCGACGGCGGCATCAACAGTGGTTGCATCTGCCGTGCCACCCAAAGCGGCGACGAGAGCTTCTGCGGTATCCTTGGCAACGGCTTGTACGTTGACCATGGCGCTTGCGCGAATTTCGGCAATGGCTTTTTCCGATTCTGCCACCTGAGCGGCAATCTCGGCATCGGCCTTGGCCATTTCGATATCCAGATCAGCCTGCATATCCGCTTTGGCTTGGGCCACGATCTGCTGTGCCTCGGCACGGGCGTCGATCAGGGCTTGGTCATAGGCGGCTTCGGCTTCCTGCGCCTTGACCTTCAGGTCTTCGGCGGCAGCGATGTCATTGGTGATGGTTCCTTGGCGTTCGGCCAAAACCGCACCGATACGGGGCAGAGCCACGCGCGACAGGATGAAGTAGGTCGCGATCAGTGCCAGGATCAGCCAGAAAATCTGGTTGCCCCAGTGATCAAAGTTCAGCTGCGGCATGCCCGGCGTTTCGGCGGCATGGGTCACAATGCCGGTCGCGTCGGCCAGCCCGTCGCTGGTTGTTTCAGTTGCCATCGTGGCTTCTCCTTGGAAACTTTGCCGTTACAGTCGGGCAGACACGGCAATGCGCGCCTGCCCGCTCGTAAGGAATGCAGTTCCGGAAGCTTAGACGGCGAACATCAGCAGCAGAGCGACGAGGAACGAGAAGATCCCCAGAGCTTCTGCAAACGCGATGCCGATGAACAGGGTCGCTGTCTGGCTTGCGGCTGCCGACGGGTTGCGCAGAGCGCCGGACAGGAAGTTGGCGGCAACGTTGCCGACACCCAGGGCTGCGATGCCCGTGCCGAGACCTGCAATGCCTGCGCCGATATGTGCGAGTTGACCTTCCATGGGGGTATCTCCTTACGATTGGAAGTTAAAACTTTGACGGGAAGCCCCGCCGTTGTTGGGGTTGTTAGTGTGCGGGGTGCAGCGCGTCCTTGAGGTACACGCATGTCAGGATGGTAAAGACATAGGCCTGGATAAAGGCCACCAGCACTTCGAGACCGTACATCGCGGTAATCGCGAGCACCGACACCGGAGAGATCACAGCAATGGCTGCGAAACCGGCGAAAACTTTGATAACCGCGTGGCCCGCCATGACGTTACCCGCCAGACGAATGGAGTGGCTGACCGGGCGTACGAAGTAGCTGATCAATTCGATGATCGCCAGCACCGGGCGCAGGGCCAGCGGCGCGGAAGACACCCAGAAAAGGCTCAGGAACGCCGCGCCGTTTTTGACAAAGCCAACCACGGTTACGGTAATGAACACTGCCAGCGCCAGCACCACAGTCACCGAGAAATGCGCGGTGGGTGTGAAGGCCGTGGGGATCAGGCCGAGGAAGTTCGCCATTACGATGAACATGAACAGGGTCATGATATAGGGGAAGAACTTCAGCCCTTCTTTACCGCAGATGTCCTCGACCATCTTGTAGATGAAGCCGTAAGCCAGCTCAGCAACCGATTGCATCCGGCCCGGCACGACAGAGCGGCGTGCGCTGCCCAGCACCAGCAAAGCGAAAGTCGCGAGAACCGCCAGCGCCATCCAGAAGGTGGCATTGGTGATGGTGTACCAAGCAACGGAAGCGCCATCGCCAAAGAGTGGCGATACGATGAACTGGTCCATCGGGTGGAATTCCAGACCGCCTGTTTCAGCGCCTTGTATCTCTGTTGCCATTTCAGGCTCCCTCGTCCTTGCCCGAATGGGGCGTATCCTGTTCGGCCAATTCGGCCTGTTGTTTGTCCTGGATTTCCTTAGCGGTGCGGAGCATTGTCTTCACCCCCGCCGCAAGGCCCAGCATTACAAAGAGCACCATGAAGATGGGCAGCGTGCCAAACAGCACATCAAGCCCGTATCCGATGCCGAAACCGATCCCAAGACCGGCCACAAGTTCGATCACCATCCGCCATGCCATATTGGCCTGAGAATAATGCTCATCCGCTCGGGGCTTGGGTGCGCCGCGTTGTTTCGCAGCCGCCAGTTTGGCCTCAAGCTGCTCCATCTGCTGCCGTTGGTCCGGGCTGGTCACACCAAAATCCCCATCGGAATATCTGCTGCGGTGCTAATGTTAGGGCGGGTTAGAGTCAACTGCGTTCGGCCACGCGAATAATGCTGAAATTTCATAGGCTTAAATTGAAACCGCGCCTTCAAGGGCTGAAACACCGCGTCGAAATCCCAGCAAAAGCCCGCCCCGACCTTATTCAACCCAACGGTTAAGTTAGCGTCATGCTCGCTTTCCCACGCCCGCTCTCCGCGCTATGCAGGTGCATGACCCAAGACCTAGATCAGGTATTTGCCGCCCTCGCCGACCCAACCCGCCGCGCCATCCTAGCGATGCTGTTGGAGGACGATATGGCCGTGACGGATGTGGCCGAGCCTTTTGAGATGTCGCTTGCGGCAATCTCAAAACATCTGGGCGTGCTGACGGCAGCCAGGCTCATCAGTCAGGAAAAACGGGGGCGGGTGAAATGGTGCAAGCTGGAACCGGATGCGCTGCGAAATGCGTCGGTTTGGATGCAGGGGTTCGGGCAATTCGAGCCGGTGAACCTAGATGCCTTCGAGCGATTTCTAGAAATCGAATTGCCTGATGCGGGCGAAGGCGTAGCGCGCGCAGGGTCAGAGTAGAGTGATCCCCCCTTGCCACGAGGTAAATAAGACAAGGGGAGGATCAATCGACGATCAGATGACGCCGAATGCAAAACGCAAAATAGCCAATACCACTACGATCAACCCGATCAGGTAAATAATACTACGCATGGTTGTGTCCTTCACTATGATTTCACGCCCCAACGCAGGATTGAGCACTCTGGTTCCATTAATTCCACAACTTTTTGAATTTTTGTGATTTTTCCGGTCTATCTTCGCGCAGCAACAGGTAAAGCGCTAGAATCGTCATTAGGACGCCTCCCCAAACCATCCCGCCCGGAAGCGCATTGCCAAAGCCTAATTCCCACAGGATTACCCAGCTTGGCGTGAGGTAGGTATAGGCCATAACCTTGGCCGACGGCAGCCGCAACGCCGCGAATTGCAGCAAGACCACCGTGGCCGCCGTGGCAAAGACCGCAACGTATAGTATAGTGATCCAAACCAAGGGACGCAGCGCGCTCCAGTCCGTTGCGCGGATATCTTGCCAGCCGTAGAGCGCCAGTAACACCGTCCCCGCCAGTAACGTCCCAAAAGTGAACATCACCGCGCTTTCGCCTCGGTTCAACCGCCGCACCATCGGCGTATAGACTGCATGACTGATGCAGCCGACGAAATAGATCGCCTCCCCGCGCCCAATATCGAACGACAAAAGCGCCGCAAGGTCGCCACGAAAAATCACCCAAAGCGCCCCGGCCCCACCGATTGCCAGCGCCAACGCCATGCGCGGCGTCATGATCTGCCGCATCAGCAGCCACGCAAACCCCGCCGCCATCACCGGGACGAGCGTAAAGACCGCCGCCGCAGCAACCGGTGGTGCGGTTTTCAGCCCCTCGAACATCAGCACGAAGTACAGGGTAAAGAGCGCCGCCAGCACGAAGTATCGCCAAGGCGCGGCAAATCCCGCGCGGCTGATATCGCCCCGCCCCCACGCCAGCACGCCAACCAGCAGCGTCGCTAAAGCAAACCGCACTGTATTCAACGCCGTCGGGGTAATCTCATTCGCGACCTGCGCCCCGAGCGAGAATGACCCAGCCACCAGCGCCGAGAAACATAGCATTGCCAAATGGCCCTGCGCAGACGCGCTCAGTCGGGGCATGAGACGGCATCCTCAGCATGTTCCTTTAGAAAGCGCAGCACCGCCTGCACCTTGCTGGTGCGGTGCAAATCAACATGGGTCACAAGCCAAAGCGCACTACCCCAATCGGCGCGCGGCGCGTGGATTTCGACAAGCTCAGGGTCTGCACGCCCCATCGCGGCGGGCAGACCGCCGATCCCTGCCCCGGCCCGAAGTGCCGCTTCCATCGCGGCACCACTGGAACTGCGCCAAGTGATGCTTTCTTCGGGCACATTGGCCCAGAGCCATTGGTGATAAGGCGCGCGGCTGTCGCGGTTATCTGCCGCGATGAAACGGTGCTTTGGGTAATCCTCCGGCCCCTGCGGGATGCCGTATTGCGCCACATAGTCCCGGCTTGCATAGGCCCCCACCGAAAGCTGCGAATAGGGCTGCACCACATTGTCGGGCTGGTCTGGCGCGGCCCCTGCGCGGACTGCCACATGCGCCTCGCCATATTCCAACCGGAACAGACGTTCCCCGATAAGATAACGCACCACCAACTCAGGGTTCTGGCGCTGGAACTCGGTCAGCAGCGGGGCCAACCGTGGCGCAAGAAAATCAAGCGAGGTGATAACCAGTTCACCCGATACATCGCTGCCGCGTCCTTTGATCCGCCCGGCCAACTGGCTGAACTGATCATCCGTGGCCCGCGCCACCCGCAACAGATCTTCGCCCGCCTCGGTCGCGGTATAGCCGCGCGCGTGGCGCTGAAACAACTTAACGCCAAGCCGCCCCTCCAAAGCATCAATATGGCGGATAACGGTAGCATGGTGCACGCCCAGCACCTCTGCCGCGCCGCTTACCGTCCCCATTTGCGCGACTTGATAGGCGGTTCTGATCTCGTCCCAATTGTCCATTCGCTCACCCTGCCTTCCCGACCTGTGCATTTACGAACATGGTCACGTTCATTCTGGCAGTTGCGTTCGCGAGCACAATGGCCAATTCCTTGTCATCAGATTTACCGTTGGAACAAGGACCAGCATCATGGCCACTCTGCGCATCGAAACTTCCGTGAACCGCGAAAACTCTGTCACCCGCAAACTGACAGACCGCATCATCTCCACCCTCGGCGACAGTGACGTTGTTACCCGCGACATCGCCACTGAGCCCCTGCCGCTGATCGATTCCGCATGGGCCAGCGCCCGCGTGAAACCCGTCGAAGAGCGCAGCACCTTGGATCAAGATGCCCTCGCCCTCTCCGACACATTGGTTGCCGAAGTCCAAGCCGCCGACACCATCGTCATCAGCGCGCCGATCTACAACTTCACCATCCCCGCGTCTTTAAAAGCGTGGATTGACCTGATCGCCCGCGTCGGCGTGACCTTCAACTACACCGCAGAAGGCCCCGTCGGCCTGCTGGAAAACAAGCGCGTCATCGTCGCCTTCGCCTCCGGCGGCACCGGCATCGATTCCGCCGCCGATTTCGCCAGCGGCTATCTGCGCTTCGTGCTGGGTTTCTTGGGCATCACCGATGTGACCTTCGTGGCAGCGGACCAATTGGCTATAGACGCCGAAGGCACCATCGCCCGCGCCAACGCCCAGATCGACGCGCTGCGCGACGCGGCCTAAGCGCTACCGGCATCTAACCTCGGCCGCGTCCCCTTGCCGGGGGCGCGGCCTTTGCTTGGGCCAGCTTTTGCCGCCCGGCCTGTCTGGCTTGACTCACACCCCGCCAGCGCGTAAACGGCCCCCAATCTCCGGAAGCATTGCCTTCCGGTCCCGGCATGGCGTCGGGATCGCCCCCAGTCAGCGCGTTGCGCCCACTGGGGCATTTGTGCATTTTCGCGCGCGTCCATAAGTAAGGGCAAGTGCAACCGACCCGAAAGGCCCTGTGCCCATGTTTGAAAATCTCAGCGAACGGCTCTCTGGTGTCTTTGACCGCCTGACCAAGCAAGGCGCGCTCAGCGACGAAGACGTCAAAACCGCCCTGCGCGAAGTCCGCGTCGCCCTGCTGGAGGCTGACGTTTCTCTGCCCGTGGCGCGCGATTTCGTCAAAGCGGTGCAGGACAAGGCGACCGGCCAAGCGGTGACCAAATCGGTCACGCCCGGCCAGCAGGTCGTAAAAATCGTCCATGACGCGCTAATTGATACGCTGAAAGGCGAAGGCGAGCCCGGCGCACTCAAGATCGACAGCCCGCCCGCGCCGATCCTGATGGTCGGCCTGCAGGGTGGCGGTAAAACCACCACCACCGCGAAGCTGGCCAAGCGCTTGAAAGAGCGTGACGGCAAGCGCGTGCTGATGGCCTCGCTCGACGTGAACCGCCCTGCTGCGATGGAACAGCTGGCGATCCTCGGCGTGCAGATTGGCGTCGACACACTGCCGATCGTCAAAGGCGAAAGCCCCGTTCAGATCGCAAAGCGCGCCAAAACGCAGGCGGGTCTGGGCGGCTATGACGTCTATATGCTCGACACCGCGGGCCGCCTGTCCATCGACGAAGAGTTGATGCAACAGGTCAAAGCCGTGCGCGACGTGGCCAATCCACGTGAAACATTGCTGGTGGTCGACGGCCTCACCGGTCAGGACGCCGTGCACACCGCCGAGAACTTCGACGAGCGTATCGGCATCACCGGCGTCGTGCTGACCCGGATGGACGGCGATGGTCGTGGTGGTGCGGCGCTCTCAATGCGTGCCGTGACCGGCAAGCCGATCAAATTCGTCGGCCTTGGCGAGAAGATGGACGCGCTTGAGACTTTCGAGCCTGAGCGCATCGCGGGCCGCATCCTTGGCATGGGCGACATCGTCGCGCTGGTTGAGAAAGCCCAAGAAACCATCGAGGCCGAACAGGCCGAGAAGATGATGAAGCGCATGGCGAAGGGTCAGTTCAATATGAACGACCTGAAGATGCAGCTTGAGCAGATGATCAAGATGGGCGGCATGCAAGGCATGATGGGCATGATGCCCGGCATGGGCAAAATGGCCAAGCAGGTCGAAGACGCCGGTTTTGACGATAAAATCCTCAAGCAACAAATCGCCCTCATTCAGTCGATGACCAAGAAAGAGCGCGCCAACCCTGCGCTGCTGCAAGCCAGCCGCAAAAAGCGCATCGCCAAGGGTGCCGGCCTGGAGGTTTCTGACCTCAACAAGCTGATGAAAATGCAGCGCCAGATGTCCGACATGATGAAGAAGATGGGCAAAATGGGCAAAGGCGGCATGCTCAAGCAAGCCATGAAGGGCATGATGGGCAAGGGCGGCATGCCCGGCGGCATGGACCCGTCCCAGATGGACCCTAAGGCGCTTGAAGCTGCGGCCAAGCAGATGGGCGGCAAGCTGCCCGGCGGTATGGGTGGCGGCATGGGCCTACCCGGCGGCCTCAGCGGTTTCGGGAAGAAGAAATGACCGACACCGCCACAGATACCGCCACACGGGCCGCCGAGCTGCTGAAAGAGCACCGCGCCTCGATCGACCGGCTCGACGCGATCCTCGTCTATACTTTAGGCGAGCGGTTCAAACACACACAGGCCGTGGGGAAACTCAAGGCCACACACGACCTTCCCCCGTCCGATCCAGCCCGCGAAGCGGCCCAGATCGAGCGGCTCGAAGATTTGGCGGAGGCGGCCGACCTCGACCCCGCATTCGCCAAGAAGTTCCTGAACTTCATCATCGCTGAAGTCATTCAGCACCATAAAAGCCACCAAACGTAAGACGGGGCGCAGCCTCTTCTTACACACCAACTCAAAGGACTACTCACCATGGCTATGAAAATTCGTCTCGCCCGCGGCGGCTCCAAAAAGCGCCCCTTCTACCGTATCGTTGCAGCCGACAGCCGCATGCCACGCGACGGCCGCTTCATCGAGAAGCTGGGCACCTACAACCCGCTGCTGCCGAAAGACAGCGAAGAGCGCGTAAAGATGGACGTTGAAAAGATCGAAGCATGGATCGCCAAAGGCGCCCAGCCGACCGAGCGTGTGACACGCATGCTGGAAGCAGCTGGCGTCCGCGAAAAGACCGAGCGCAACAACCCCAAGAAGGGTACACCGGGCAAGAAAGCTCAGGAGCGCGTGCAGGAGAAGGCCGACAAAGCCGCTGCCGCTGCTGAAGCCGCCAACGCCCCTGCTGAAGAAGCTTCCGCAGAATAAGCTGCGGGCGCCCGGCATGGATGAATTCTCTGAAGACTTCCGTGCCGGGCTGCACGACCTGATGCGGTGGCGGCGCGATGTGCGCCGCTTTCGCACAGACCCGCTGGACGAGGCGCTGGTGCAAACCTGCCTCGACAGCTTTTCCCTCGCCCCCTCTGTGGGCCTGTCGGAACCTTGGCGGATCATCCGCGTAACGTCCGACACCGCGCGCCAAGCCGCGCTTGAGAATTTCCAAACTGCCAATGCACACGCCCTTGCCGGATATGACGGTGAGAAGGCCGCGCTCTATGCCGGGCTCAAGCTTTCGGGCATGAGCGATGCGCCGGAGCAATTGGCGATCTACTGCGATGACAGCACCGATAAGGGCAGCGGCCTTGGTGCCGGAACCATGCCCGAAATGCGCCGCTATTCCGTGGTCGGCGCGATCAGTCTGATGTGGCTCACTGCCCGTGCCCACGGCCTTGGATTAGGCTGGGTCTCGGTGCTTGACCCTGTGCGGCTGAACCGTGATCTTGACGTGCCGAAAGACTGGTCGCTGGTGGGCTATCTCTGCATGGGATGGCCGCAGGACAACAGCCTAACACCGGAACTGGAAACCAAGGGCTGGGAGAGCCGCGCCCCAAGCCTGAAGATCGAGACCCGTTAATGAGAAAATTACTGTTCCTTCTGGCCGTGCTGGTGCTCGGCTTTGTCCTTGGCATCCGCTATGATCGGCAGTTAATGCAGGACGAATGCAAAACCGGTGCCGGGGAATGGACCGGGACGATCTGTGTGAATTCGGAGTTGTTGCAATGAGTGACCAAGACCTGATCTGCGTCGGTGCCATCGCCGGTGCCTACGGCGTACGCGGCGAAGTGCGCGTAAAAAGCTATTGCGCAGCGCCCGAAGATATCGAGACCTACCGCCCGCTTTACACTGAAGACGGCAGCCGAACCTTCAACCTTGCCCTACTGCATCAGGTCAAAAACGGTTTTGCCGCTCGCATCGCTGAGATTACGACGAAAGAAGAAGCCGACGAGATGCGCGGCCTATCGCTGTTCGCCGCGCGGGATCAACTGCCAAGCTTGCCGGATGATGAATTCTATCACGCCGATCTGATCGGGCTTGAGGTCTATGATACTGGTGGCACGCTGTTGGGGCGGGTGAAAACGGTGCAGAACCACGGCGCAGATGATCTGTTGGAGTTGCAGCTTAAAGGCACATCGGCCACGACCTTCCTGCCCTTCACCAAAGCCGCTGTGCCCACCGTCGATCTGGCCTCTGGCCGCATTGTCGCCGACCCGCCGCACGGCGTGTTGCCGGATGCGGCGGATGGCTGATCGCGGGCTTGGGTAATGCCGCGCCGGATCATTCTGCATCCCGGCTTTCACAAGACCGGCACCAGCAGCATCCAAGCCACGCTGCGCGCCAACCGAGCGGCGCTAAAACCTTATGTCGCCCTGCGCCTGCGCTGGCATATGAAAGACCTGCTGCATGCCACCCGCGGCTATTCGACATGGCGCGATCCGGTCACCCTTTTGAAGGTCGAGCACCGCTTTGACGTACTGCTGGAGGCGCTGCCACGGATGCCGCGCCGCACGCTCATATTGTCGGCTGAAGAATTGGCAGGGCACATGCCGGGCCGGGGCGATTTGGCCGATTACAGCGCCGCACCTGAGCTGATCTTTGCGATGTGGCAGATCGTGCACCGCCGTTTTCCAGACGCTGAGATTATCGTCCATCTTTCCACCCGCGCACCTGAGAGCTGGATACGCTCTGCCTATTGGGAGCATGTCAGCTCTTCTTCGATGACGCTGGACCTTGAAACATTCTCCGCCCGCTACGCATCTGCAGCGCAATTAGATGCCATGGCGTCCGAGATCGCCGCCCGCCTGCCTTGCAGCGTGCAGCACGTCAGGTTGGAAAACTGCCGCGATCTGCCGCTCGGCCCTGCGACCCCGCTTGTTGATCTCTGTGATCTGCCGACAAATGTCATGACAAAGCTCGTGCAATCGTCGCCCATTAATGTTCGGCCACCGACCGAAGTGCTGCAAGCTATGCTTGACGCCAACCGCCAACACGCCGATGACCCTGAGGCGCGCCGCCGCGCCAAGACCGCCATCCTCGAACAGGCAGACACCGTATGAAACCCACCCGCTCCCACGGTCGCCAAAGCGCGCGGCCCAGCCTGAAGCCCCGCGCCCTGATGCAGGACGCGCCCGATTATGCGGACGTTTGGCAGGCGCGGATCGTGACGCTGTTTCCCGATCTTTTCCCCGGCGTGCTGGGGGCCAGCCTGACCGGCAAGGCGTTGCAAGACGGGCGCTGGCAGTTACACACCCATGATCTGCGCGAATTCGGCATTGGCAAACACCGCAATGTCGATGACACGCCTGCGGGCGGTGGCGCGGGCATGGTCATGCGCGCCGATGTGGTTGGCCCCGCACTGGCCGAAGCACAGAGCCATGCGCATGGCCGCTGGCCGATCCTGTACATGTCCCCGCGCGGGCAGCGGTTTGATCAAGCGATGGCGCGCGATCTGGCAGATTGCGCCGGCGTGACCATGCTTTGTGGGCGCTTTGAGGGTGTGGATGAACGGGTGATTGAACAATTCGGGATCACAGAAGTCTCTTTGGGCGATTTTGTGATGACCGGCGGGGAACTGGCGGCTCAAGCGATGCTCGACGCGACTATACGTCTGCTACCCGGCGTACTCGGCAATGCCGAAAGCATTGAGGAAGAAAGCCACGCCTCTGGGCTGCTGGAGCATCCGCAATATACCCGCCCCGCCGAATGGGAAGGGCGCGCGATTCCGCCCGTACTCATGTCAGGTAATCATGGCGAGATCGCCAAATGGCGACAAGCGCAGGCCGAGGAACTTACCCGCACGCGCCGCCCTGACATGTGGGCCAAGCATCAAGATAAGGGCTAAGCGCCCGTGCCTTAAGGAACCGCCGCTCTCAGCGCGACGTTGATCTCTCACATTGGAGGGAGACAACACATGCTAGAGATTATTCTAATTCTGCTCATTGTCGCGGCTGTGGCGGCACTTCTGGGTTTTGGCCGGGTTTCCGGTGCGGCACTGACCGGAGCAAAGGTACTTATCGGGATCGTGCTGGTGCTGTTCCTGCTTGTCGTCTTGGGCGTGATTGCGCTGGCCTAGAGTTTGGCGGGGTCAAGGGCATCAACAGCCCTCTTGATCCCGCGCCTTTCGCCGCCTATACCCCGCTTATCCGGAATCGCTTTGGCGGCTCCGGTGCTTTGCGTTTAGGCGCAAGCGAATAAAGCAATGACGACGATACCTCCGGCGGGAGCCCTGCGATCCGAAATGATCACGGCGCTGCCCGAAAGAACCCGAAGCTCTGGGTCGCGACATAATTTCGTGGAATACCGCGAACATCATAGGAGATAGGTCAGATGAACCTGATCGCAGAGATCGAGGCGGAACAAGTCGCCGAACTGGGGAAAGAGATCCCCGACTTCCGTGCCGGTGATACCATTCGTGTTGGCTTTAAAGTCACCGAAGGCACCCGCACCCGTGTGCAGAACTACGAAGGCGTCTGCATTTCGCGCAAAAACGGCCGCGGCATTGCTGGGTCTTTCACCGTGCGTAAAATTTCCTTTGGCGAAGGTGTGGAGCGTGTGTTCCCGCTGCATTCGACCAACATCGACAGCATTACAGTAGTGCGCCGTGGCCGCGTTCGTCGCGCCAAGCTGTACTACCTGCGCAGCCGTCGCGGTAAATCCGCACGTATTGTCGAAAACGCCCACTACAAGCCGCTCTCGGGCGCGAAAGCTTAAAGGACAGGTCGATGAAAGCCGATACACATCCAGAATACCACATCATCAACGTCAAAATGACCGACGGCACTGTTGTGGAAATGAAATCGACTTGGGGCAAAGAAGGCGACCAACTGTCGCTCGACATCGACCCCTCCGTGCACCCCGCATGGACCGGCAGCACAGGCCGGATCATGGATACCGGTGGCCGCGTGTCGAAGTTCAAGAACAAATACGCAGGTCTGGGCTTCTAAGCCCTTTCCCTCGTTGCGAAAACAAAGGCGCGGCCCCTGCGGGTCGCGCCTTTTGCGTTTAAGGACGGGATGAAAGCGAGACCGGGCGTTTCGGGCTGGCGAGGTGCACGGTATTTGCAAAAGGATGAAATTGAGGGGGAAGTCACGTGCCGATTAGAACAGCGCGCAATTGGCAGCCGGGGTCAGAGGCGGCGTTCTTGTAGGGCGGCTTGGGCACCGTAACCGTGTAGATGGGAGAGAACCGCGCCGTAGACGATCAGCAGATAGGCAAGAAGTTCTATGCCTTCTTGGACGGTGGTTTTAACCTGTGGATCATAGGCGCCCCCCATGACCGCCTCCCATAGCGTGCCAGTGCCGAAAGTGCGCGAAAAGAAGAGCAGCAGCACCACGCCGATATAAACAAAGGTGGCCGAGCGCGTTTGCAGGTGGTGCAGCATTGGCAGAAGGGTCGTCCCCCGGTTACGCCAAGCGATCAGACAGCCCACCGTCAGCGCCAACAGCGCGGGGTAAATCCAAAAACCGTGTTGGATACGGTCCAGCACAACGTCATATTCGCGTAAAAACATGCAGGCAAAAAGCGTTGCCACCAACGTCAGATACCCCCGCATGCCCACATGCCGGTACGCCCCAAGCACAAAGATCGCGACAGCGACCGCCAGAAACACGTTGTGCAGGTGCTCTGTCAGCGACTCTTCTGAGACGCCGTCGCCCAAGACTGTTGTATCGAGATAAACCGTAACCGGCACCAGCGCCACCAGCAGGCACACAAGTGCGAACTCAGCAATCACCGCCCCCAGCGACGGCAGCACGCCGTGCGCGGTCCTTGGTTTGAAATTGCGTGATGTGCCGGGGGTAGAATCTGCCATAGGGAGGCCTTGTTTCAACGGTTGCTCTGGCCCCCTCTGGGGCAGGAAAACGCGATGGTACACTACGCCTCTGACAGTGAAAATAGGGCAAATCTCTCTGATGTCCAAAAGCGGCAGAGCTGCCACGGTCTGGCTTTACAAGCTCCCTCGCCACTTTCCAAAGCTGAGAACCCTACATATAGTGTGGCTCAACAATATCCTGCTGAAACGGCGGGCGCGAAGGGACAGCAGAATGGCGCATATCATCGTCGTCGGTAACGAAAAGGGCGGCGCGGGAAAATCGACCGTTTCCATGCATGTGGCAACGGCTTTGGCGCGTCTGGGGCATAAGGTCAGCGGCTTGGACCTTGACCTGCGGCAACGGACTTTTGGCCGCTATATTGAGAACCGCCGCGATTTCATACGCGAGGCTGGTCTGACACTGGCGAGCCCTACTTTGTGTGAGCTACCAGACGTCGAGGCCAGCACCCTGCGCCCCGGTGAGAACATGTATGATCACCGTCTCAGTGCCGCCGTGGCCGAGCTGGAGCCGGACAATGATTTCATTTTGATCGACTGCCCCGGCTCGCACACCCGGTTGAGCCAAGTCGCCCATTCGCTGGCGGATACGCTGATCACTCCGTTGAACGATAGTTTCATCGACTTTGACCTTTTGGCCCATATCGACGCCAACGGGGAAAAGATCACCGGGCCGTCCGTCTATTCCGAGATGGTCTGGAACGCGCGGCAATTGCGGGCGCAGGCCGGGCTTTCGGCGATTGACTGGGTCGTGGTGCGCAACCGTTTGGGTGCGCAGCGGATGGTCAATAAGGAAAAGATGGAGCGCGCGATCGGCAACCTTAGCAAGCGGATCGGTTTCCGCACTGCACCGGGATTTAACGAGCGGGTGATCTTTCGCGAGCTGTTTCCGCGCGGTCTGACGCTGCTTGACCTCAAGGATATCGGGGTGAAGCAGTTGAACATCTCAAACATCGCCGCGCGGCAAGAACTTCGCGATCTGATCAAGGCGCTGGAACTGCCGGGCGTGACTGCCGACTTTTAATGTTAGTGGTGGGGCAGCGGCGCCACCACGCGGCGGCGGCGAGCGAGGGCGAAGAGGTTCGATAAGAACAGCGCCCCCAGCACAATCGCCCCGCCGATCAGCGCATAGATGCCCGGGTCTTCGCCCAGCACGGCCCAGACAAGCAGCGGTGCAAGCACGGATTCCAAAAGCACCAGCAGGCCCACTTCGGCGCTTGAAATATAGCGCGGCCCAAGGGCGATCAGCCCTGCGCTGGCCGCCATAAAGACTGCATAGAGCAGCATCTGGGGCAACTCTGAGCCGGGCATCTGCAAGGGTTGTGCCACGGGAAGCAGCACCAGCCCCGCCAGCAGATAAGCCAGCGCAACCGCCGGCACCATGGACACCGCCCTCGCGTGCCGCGCCGCTGTCAGTGCGCCTGCAAAGATGGCTGAGATCGCTAATGCCAAGAGATCGCCCGCGCGCGACGCATTCTCGGTCTCGCCCGACCCGAAGGCAATTACTGCCAGCCCTGCCAGCACTGTGGCAATGGTAAGGAACATGCGGCGGCTTATCGGCTCACCCAGAAAGACCCGGCTATAGATCGCTGCAAAGACTGGGAGCGAGGCGAGGATGAATACGACATTCGCCACCGACGTCAGCCGCACCGCGAGCACAAAGCCCACCCCGGCACAGGCAACGCCGCCAACATAGATCGCGCTGGCCCATCCGGCCCGGCGCAGAGCGCGAAATGGTGTGGTGCCCTGCGCCACAAGCACGCCTGTGCCAATCGCCACCCCCACCAATGTCACCTTCCAAAACGCCAGCGTCAGCATCGGCGCGTCGATAACCCGCACGAAAAGCGCTTCGGGAACGATGCACATCACCCCGAGAAAGGTGAGCAAGAGGCCTTTGGTTTGATCAGTCATGCGCCATCGGTGGCGCTTTCCGCCGCTTTAGTAAAGCCCCCCGGTCCTGCTTCTGACAGCTTGAGCAGCGCCCGCCGCAGCACCTCGGCCTCGGCGGGATCAAGTGCATCCATCAACGCCGCATCATAGCGCCGTGCGACGGCGCGCAGATCGTCATAGGCTGCTTGGCCCTGCCGGGTCAGCGACAGATACTCGACCCGGCGGTCATCCTCGTTGCGGGTGCGGTCAACAAAGCGGCGCTCAGTCAAACGGTGCACGGCGCGGCTGATCTTGGTTTTATGCATCCGCGCGCGCTGGCCGATGTCACTCGCTGTGAGGCGGCCATAGAGGCCAAGATGAAACAGCACCCGCCACTCTGTGCGCAGCATGCCGTAGCGATCCTTATAGATCTGCTGAAACTCCAGCGAGGACGCCTCTGCCGCTTGGTTCAGAAGATAGGGCAGGAATTGCTGCAATTGAAATTCGTCAGTTTCCATATCAGGCCGCTTGTTAGTTACAAATACAACTATTACAGTTGCAACAGATTCTGCAAGGGGGCACAGATGACCAACCATTCAAAGCCATCGACGATGACAACCGCGGCCACCACCTCGGGCACGCATCCGGGCTACATGCCCGGTTTCGGCAATGATTTTGAGACAGAGGCCCTGCCCGGCGCACTGCCGCAAGGCATGAACTCCCCGCAGAAATGCAACTACGGCCTCTACGGCGAACAGCTTTCCGGCACCGCCTTTACCGCGCCGCCTCATCAGAACGAGCGGACATGGTGCTACCGCATCCGCCCGTCGGTGAAACATTCGTCGCGGTATGAGCGGATCGACCTGCCCTATTGGAAATCCGCCCCGCATGTGCCGCAGGATGTGACCAGCCTTGGCCAATACCGGTGGGATCCCGTGCCCCATTCCGATGTGCCGCTGACATGGCTCACAGGCATGCGCACCATGACGACGGCGGGCGATGTGAACACCCAAATTGGCATGGCAAGTCACGTTTATCTGGTCACCGACAGCATGGTTGATAGCTATTTTTACTCCGCCGACAGCGAGCTGCTGATTGTCCCGCAGGAAGGCACCCTGCGGTTTTACACCGAGCTCGGCGTGATGGACATCGCCCCGCAAGAGATCGCCATCATTCCGCGCGGGTTGGTCTACCGTGTTGAAGTGCTCGACGGTCCGGCGCGGGGGTTTGTGTGTGAAAATTACGGCCAGAAATTCCACCTGCCCTCGCGCGGCCCGATTGGCGCAAATTGCATGGCCAATCGGCGTGACTTTAAAACTCCCGTCGCGGCCTTTGAGGACCGCGAAGCGCCCTCGACGGTGACGATCAAATGGTGTGGCCAGTTCCATGAGACCAAGATCGGGCATTCGCCGCTCGACGTGGTGGCCTGGCATGGCAATTACGCCCCGGTGAAATACGATTTGAACACCTATTGCCCCGTGGGCGCGGTGTTGTTCGATCACCCCGACCCGTCGATCTTTACCGTTCTGACTGCGCCATCGGGTGTCGAAGGCACTGCGAACATCGACTTCGTGCTTTTCCGCGACCGCTGGATGGTGGCCGAGGATACCTTCCGCCCGCCGTGGTATCATAAAAACATCATGTCTGAGCTGATGGGCAATATTCACGGCCAGTATGACGCCAAGCCGAAGGGGTTCATCCCCGGCGGGATGAGTTTGCACAATATGATGCTGCCGCACGGCCCGGATCGAAATGCCTTTGAGGGCGCATCGAACGCTGAGCTTGCGCCGCATAAGCTCGACAATACGATGTCGTTCATGTTCGAGACCCGCTTTCCGCAGCACCTGACCGAATTCGCCGCCAAGGAAGCGCCTTTGCAGGATGACTACATCGACTGCTGGGAAAGCTTGGAAAAGAAATTCGACGGCACACCGGGCAAGAAGTAAGCCCGCCTGCCCCTTGAAAGGACCGACATGACCCTGATGACCTCTTGGGTGGAAAGCGCTAACCGCGCTGATACCGATTTCCCTCTCAACAACCTACCTTACGGCGTTTTTACGACAAATAGACTGGAGGCACGCTGCGGTGTGGCGATTGGGGATCAGATTCTCGACATGGCCGCTTTGGAGGAAGAGGGGCTCATTACCCTTGCCGAAGACCCCGTGTTTGACGTGCCTTACTGGAACGATGTGATGGACCTTGGCCCAGCGGCATGGGCATCTTTGCGTGCGCGGCTGATTGAACTGCTCAGCGCCGATGCCGCTGATCAGGCCACCGTCGCGCCGCATCTGGTGCCGATGGCCGATGCCCGACTGCACATGCCCATGATGGTCTCGGAATATACCGATTTCTACGCGGGCAAGCACCACGCGACCAATGTCGGCACGATGTTTCGCGGGGCCGAGAATGCCCTGCCGCCGAATTGGCTGCACATTCCGATTGGCTACAATGGCCGCGCCTCAACCGTCGTCGTCTCGGGCACTGCGATCACGCGGCCCAATGGCCAGTTAAAAGCGCCCGATGCCGATACCCCGCATTTCGGCCCTTGCCAGAAGCTCGACATCGAGCTGGAAATGGGCGCGATCGTCGGCACCTCGACCGAGATGGGCCAGCCCATCAGCATCGAAGAAGCGGACGAGATGATCTTTGGCTATGTCCTGCTGAACGACTGGTCGGCGCGCGATATTCAAGCATGGGAATACCAACCGCTCGGCCCGTTTCAGGCCAAAGCCTTTGCCACATCGATCTCCCCATGGATCGTGAGCCGCGACGCGCTTGAGCCGTTCCGCACCTCCACGCCAGAGCGCGAGAAGGACCTGCTGCCCTACCTGCGCGAAGAGAAACCGGGCCTCTATGACATCGACCTGTCGGTGCTGATCCAGCCCGAAGGCGGCGAGGCCGAGGAAATCGCCCGCACCAACTACCGCGAGATGTACTACTCCGCCGCCCAGCAACTGACGCATCATGCCTCTTCGGGCTGCGCGATGAACGCGGGCGATTTGCTCGGCTCCGGCACGATCTCTGGCCCTGAGAAATCGCAACGCGGATCGCTGCTGGAACTGTCGTGGGGCGGCAAAGAGCCGATCACCCTGAAAGACGGCAGCACCCGCAGCTTTGTCGAAGATGGCGACACGCTGACCCTCACCGGTCACGCGCAGGGCGACGGCTTTCGCGTCGGTTTCGGCAGCTGCACCGGCAAAATCCGCCCGGCAATCGACTTTTCCTGAACACATGAACGCGCCCTGACCGCCGGGCAAACCAAGACAGAAGGACATCACATGGCCAAGCAATTCGCATCCCAAGGGGACATGACCGAAAAGGAAATCTCTTTCACCGAGGTCGGAGAGGGACTTTATGCCTTCACCGCCGAGGGCGATCCGAACTCTGGCGTCATCATTGGCGACGACAGCGTAATGATCATCGAGGCGCAGGCGACCCCGCGCCTGGCGAACAAGGTCATCGAATGCGTCCGCTCGGTTACCGACAAGCCGATCAGCCATGTGGTGCTGACCCACTACCACGCGGTGCGCGTGTTGGGCGCATCGGCCTTTGGCGCGCAGCAAATCATCATGTCCGAGAAGGCCCGAGCGATGGTTGCTGAGCGCGGCCAAGAAGATTGGGACAGCGAGTTCGAGCGTTTTCCGCGTCTGTTTGAAGGCCATGAAAGCATCCCCGGCCTGACATATCCCACCACCACATTTAACGGGCGGATGAGCGTCTATCTCGGCAAACGCCGGGTCGACATTATGCAGCTTGGCCGCGCCCATACGGCGGGTGATGCGGTGATCTATGTGCCCGATCAAAACGTCATGTTCACCGGGGACATCGTCGAATACCACTCTGCCTGCTATTGCGGCGATGGGCATTTCCACGACTGGCCCTGCACGCTGGAACGCATCCGCGCATTTGACCTAGACGCAATTGCACCGGGCCGGGGCGACGCGCTGATTGGCCGCGATATGGTTAACGCCGCGATTGACAGCACCGCAGACTTCGTCCGCTCAACCTACCGCCCGGCAGCACGCGTGGCTCTGCGCGGCGGCACGTTGAAAGAGGCATGGGACGCCGTGCGCGCCGAATGTGACCCCAAGTTCGGCGACTATGCGATCTATGAGCACTGCCTGCCCTTCAACGTCGCCCGCGCCTATGACGAAGCGCTCGACATCGACACCCCGCGCATCTGGACCGCCGCCCGCGACAAAGAGATGTGGGAGGCATTGGCGGACTGATGGAGATGCTGCCCGCAATCCTCGACACGCTCATCGTGCTGGCCGTGGCCGTTTGGGCCTATCTTGTCTTTGCAATGGTGATGGACCAGCGCCGCGACGCGGGACGGCGCAGTGGACAACCCTTTGCCGGGCTGCGGGATGAAGGGCGGTCTTGGCTGCATTGGCTGCGCTCGTCTGACCATCACCGAGCACGGTGGAGGTTGGTCTGGGCTTCACTGATCCTGCTGGCGGTGATTGCCGCCCGGACGCTCGTGACCTAACAGCAAAGGAGCTGCCATGGCCTATGCCTACACCCCTTTCCCCTACAGCCCGCCGCCCGGCCTGACCGCGCCCGAGCCGCGGCATCCGGTGGTGATTGTCGGCGCTGGCCCCATTGGCCTGTCGATGGCGGTGGACCTGGCCCTGCGCGGCGTGAAATCTGTGGTGCTCGACGACAACAACGTCGTCTCCCTCGGCTCTCGGGCGATCTGCTGGGCGAAACGGACGTTGGAGATTTTCGACCGTCTGGGCATTGGTGAGCGGATGCTGGAAAAAGGCGTGACTTGGAAAGTGGGCCGCCAGTTTCACGGCGCGCGGGAGGTCTACAACTTCGACCTTCTGCCAGAGCCGGGCCATAAATACCCGGCCTTTGTGAACCTCCAGCAATACTATGTCGAAGAGTATCTTGTGGAACGCGCGCAGGATTTCCCCGATCTGATTGACCTGCGGTTTCTCAACAAGGTGACCGATCACAAGGGCCACACCGATCACGTCGAACTGACGGTTGAGACGCCGGATGGGCCATATACGCTGGAAACCGACTGGTACATCGCCTGCGATGGCGCAGGCTCCGCCACCCGCAAACGCATGAACCTGCCCTTTGAGGGTCAAACCTTCGACGAACACTTCCTGATCGCCGATGTGGAGATGGAAACCTCTCCCTTCGGCGATCATGACACGCCCGAGCGCTGGTTCTGGTTCGCCCCGCCTTTCCACAACGGCCAATCCGCCCTGCTGCACAAACAACCCGACAATATCTACCGCATCGACCTGCAATTGGGGCCAGAGACCGATCCAAAGGCCGAGGCGACCGAACAGAAGGTCGTGCCGCGTCTTAAGCAGATGTTGGGCGAAGCGCCCTTCCGGCTGGACTGGATGAGCGTCTACAAATTTCGCTGCGCGCGGTTGGAGAAGTTTGTGCATGACCGCGTGGTCTTTGTTGGCGACAGCGCGCATGTGGTCAGCCCCTTTGGCGCCCGCGGCGGCAATGGCGGGGTGCAGGATGTCGATAACCTCGGATGGAAGCTTGCCGCCGTGGTTCATGGCGATGCGCGACCCAGCCTGATCGAGACCTATAACATCGAGCGCGGCCATGGCGCTGATGAGAACATGCGCCACTCGGCCCGTGCGACGAACTTTATGACGCCAAAATCACCCATCGAAGCGCTGTTTCGCGATCAGGTGCTGACCCTTGCCTCAGAACATCCCTTTGCGCGCAAGCTGATCAATTCAGGCCGCCTGTCGCAACCCTGCTCTCTGGCGCACAGCCCGCTGCAAACCGCTGGCGACGCGCCGCTACGCCCCGGCAGCGCCCTGATCGACGCGCCGCTGATTGGGGCGCGGGGCGAAAGCTGGCTGCTGCGCGAAGTGCAGGGACAGTTCACCCTGCTGGCAGTCGGAGAGATTGCGGCCCCCGAAGTTCCCGGCCTTGACCGCATCGGCGTCGGCCAATCGCATGACCGCTATCGCTGCTTTGACGATCACCAAGGCCATGCGCAGCGGCGCTATGGCAGCGGGTTTCTCTATCTGCTGCGCCCCGATGGCCATGTCTGTGCCGTCTTTGACCAGCCCGACAGCGCCGCAATTGCCCGTGCCTTTGACCGCGCAAAAGGAGCCGCCGCATGATCCTTGATGACAATCTCGGGCCCGAGGGCGATTGCGTTTATGCAGCCTTAATGGCCGCGCACGAAGGGCTGAGCGAAGCGGAAAGCCATTCCCTGAATGCACGATTGGTTCTGATGCTGGCAAATGAGGTCGGCGATCCCGCACGGCTTGAGGCGCTTTTCAAAGCAGCGCGCAGCTTGGCGTAAGCCGCTCGTCTGCCCAATATCTTCCATGAAAATCCCGCTTGCCGGGCCGACATCCTGCGCTAGCTTTCTGTTCAACTTCCGGCGACAGACTTGACGCAACACGTCTGATCGGCAGACTAACACCCCGCGCCCATCTCAAGAGGCGCAAGAAACGCAGGTCAACTGCATCACCTGGCCCGACCAAAACTCGGGATTAGCGGCGGCCCAGGCCACCGCGCCAACAGAGAGGAAAATCATGAAATTTTTGACACGCACCGGAAAACCGCTGCCGCAATCCGTGCTGAATTCAGCCGAGAACGCCAAGAAAGATCCCGTCAATAGGCGCGAATTTCTGGCGATTGCCAGCGCCTTCGGGGCCACGTCTGCCACGGCCTATGCGATGCTTGGCATGGCTGCGCCTGCGCGCGCGGCAGCCCATGCCAACCTCAAAGAAGGCGGCACTGTGCGGATGCAGATGGAGGTGCGTGCTCTGAAAGACCCGCGAACCTACGACTGGTCGCAGATCGCGAACTTCAGCCGCGGCTGGCTAGAATATCTCGCGATTTGGGAAAATGACGGCACCTTCACCCCCGGCCTGCTTGAGAGCTGGGAAATCAATGATGACGCCACCGAATACACGTTGAACGTTCGCAAGGGCGTAAAGTGGAACGACGGCAGCGATTTCACCGCCCAAGACGTGGCGCGCAACATCGAAGGCTGGTGCGACAAGTCGCTCGAAGGCAACTCAATGGCGGGCCGTTTCGCCACGCTGGTCGACGAAGAGACCGGCAAGGTCATCGAAGGCGCAATCGAGGTGGTCGATGACCACACCGTCAAGCTGAAGCTGCCCAAATCCGACATCACACTGATCCCCGGCATGGCAGACTATCCCGCCGCAATCACGCCCGAGGGTTTTGACCCCGACACCATGTTGGAAAACCCCAAGGGCACCGGCCCCTACCTGCCCGAGTCGCTCGAAGTGGGCGTGAAAAGCGTGCTAGTGAAGAACCCTGACCATACGTGGTGGGGCACAGAAGTCTTCGGTGGGCCTTACATCGACCGTCTGGAATATATCGACTACGGCACCGATCCATCCGCATGGATTGCCGCAGCCGAAGCCGAAGAGGTTGACGCGTTCTATTCCATGGAAGGCGAATATATCGACGTGATGAGTACGCTCGACGGCTGGAACGAGAACGAGATCGCCTCTGCGGCGACGATCGTGATCCGCCCCAACCAATTGGCCGAAGTCGACGGCAAGAAGCCCTATGAAGACAAGCGCGTGCGCAACGCCCTGCAACTCGCGGTCGATAACGCCGTTCTGTTGGAATTGGGCTATGCCGGGCGTGGGATCGTGGCCGAAAACCACCATGTTGGCCCAATGCACCCCGAATACGCGGAAATTGAGCCACCCAAGACCGACCCCGAAGCCGCTCGCGCGCTGATGGAAGAAGCCGGCATGGCCGATTATGAGCATGAACTCTTTTCGATCGACGATGCATGGCGCAAAGACACGACCGATGCCGTCGCGGCCCAGCTGCGCGACGCGGGCATCAAGGTAAAGCGGACCATCCTGCCCGGTTCAACCTTCTGGAACGATTGGGTGAAATACCCCTTCTCCTCTACCAACTGGAACGCGCGGCCCTTGGGCGTGCAAATCTGGGCGCTGGCCTACCGTTCGGGTGAGGCATGGAACGAGTTCGGCTATGCCAACCCCGAGTTCGACGCGCTGCTTTCCGAGGCGCTGGCCACCGCTGATGTCGACGCACGACGCGAGATTATGGCGCGGGGCCAGAAGATGCTGCAGGACGATGGCGTTACCATCCAGCCATACTGGCGCTCGCTTTACAACCACACCCGCGAGGGGCTGGTTGGCGCAGGGCACCACATCGGGTTTGAATATCACCCGGCGCGGATGGCTTGGGCAGAAGAGTGATCAACCATTAGGTAGAAACGCGAAAGGGCCGCAGCGATGCGGCCCTTTTTCATTGTAGAGTGTAGCCTCAGCCGCCGATCAGGTCTTTCGCCATCATCATATGCACGCCCTTCTCGCGGTTGACCGTCTGGGTGATCCGCAGATCCCCGGCCAGAGAGCACAGCACATAGGCATCCTCCCGGCTGATGCCCACGCGCTCAGACACTAGCGCGATCATCTCGCGCAGGGCCATCTCAGCGCAGCGGTCGAGGTCAGGGGCCATGCCCATGGTGATGACATGCGTCGGCGTCTCGGCCTGAGGATAGGAGAGCGTGCGGTCCTTCAGCACCGTCAGGCGAAAACGGCCTTGCAGCGCGGTCTCAATCGCGGTTACGCAGACCTCACCATCGCCCTGCGCGCCATGCCCGTCCCCACAAGAGAACAGCGCCCCTTCGTTGAACACCGGCAGGTACAGCGTGCTGCCCGCGACCAGTTCTTTGTTATCAAGGTTACCACCATGCTTGCGCGGCTCAATGGTGGCGATCCGGCCCCATTCGGGCGGCGGGGCCACGGCCATGACGCCAAAGAACGGGGCCAAGGGCAGTTCCAACCCCCAAGGCAGCCGTGCTATGCCCCGCTCTGCGTCCAATGGGATATTGGTGTGATAGCTCTCAGTGAAATCCTGCGGCAACGTGCCTGCAAGCGGGCGAATGAAGTTATATCCCCAGTCCTGCCGCAGCGCGACGTCGAGGATATCGACCTTGAGCACATCACCGGGCATCGCGCCTTCGACGGCCACCGGGCCGGTCAGGATGTGACCGGGCAGCGGCGGCGGGCCAGCGTTGTGAATGTCGTAAAGTTCGGGCGGCACATGGAAGCCTTCAGGCGGCAGGCAGTTCGGGGCGCCAGAGACGGTGTTGATGATCACGTCCTGCCCGCTTTTGATCGTCAACGCGGCGGGGCGCGTGGCTTCAAAATATCCCCAATGGCAAGTCTCGGGTGCTGCGTTGAGTGTCGCAGTCATGAATTTGCTCCTTCGTTCGCTAGAATACCTTCGATCAACACCTGAACCCGCAGCGCCTCTTGTGGCGTGGCAAGACGGCTTGGCTTGCCCGCCATCAGCAACGCCATGTCATCTAGCTGTGCCTTAAGGCTACTCGCGCGGGTATCGGTGGGGGCGGAATTGGTGGGGGCGAATTCTTCACCGGTTGAGACCGTATCAATCGCAAACTCAGAGATGCGGCGGCTGGCTGTCGCCCCTTTCACCGTCACTTCCTGCCGATCTGGCTGCGCACCGCCGACAGAGCCGAGGATCGAAACCGGCAGCCCCTTGGCATTGACCAACCGCGCGGCCACATGGGTTTCGCAAAGTTCGGCATCGGGGTATTCGGCATGAGCCCATTGCAGCGTCAGCGGCCCCAGCACACGTTCGCTCAGAAACAGGAAATGCGAGATCACCTCGCGGGTCATGCCCCCCTCTTCGGCAAAGCGTAGCCAGTCCGCATCGCGCTGCCAGGCGCGGGGCCACGCGGGATAAGTCACAATGATATCGATGCCGCTGAGGTCGCCAAGCGCGTCTTCGTCGATCGCACGCGAGAGGTCTGTTAGCGCCGCCCCTGCCGCTTGGGTAAAGTTGACCGCCACAGGCACGCCTGCAGCTTCCAACTCGGCCACCAGCGCGCGGCTTTCGGCGATATCCACGCCGAGAGGTTTTTCAAGGAATATCGCCTTGCCTGCAGCGGCAGCTTCGAGTGCATAGGCTTTGCGTGGCACCGGGGGGCAGGCGAGATAGACCAGATCGACATCGGCCATCGCCTCGGAGGCCGTGGCCGTCAATGCCGCACCGGGCGCAACGGCACGTGCAGCCTCGCAGGCGTTAGGGTTCGGATCCCACATGGTGACGACCGTGAATTCAGGGTGCAGCGCCATGTTCTCGGCCATGCGCCGGCCCATGATCCCCAATCCGATTACCGCAGTCCTGATCGCCATCTGAATCTCCCTCATTTTACAGCGCGATAAGACGCTGCATTTGGGGGAACTTCAACTGCGTCCGAGGCGCTTGTTTTAGGCGAGGTCGGCGCGCACCAAAGGCTTGATCACACGGGCCAACTCTTCCGGCGCAGATTGACTTTCGAACACATCCGCGATGGTGAAGACACAGGTGAACGACCCCTCGAAACACAGCACCCCATTCTGGCGGGCCTTCATGCCGAAAGTGATAGACTTGTTGCCCAGTCGAGTCGGGTAGGTCTCACACAGCAGCTTGTGGCGAGGAGTAACTGGGCTGCGGAAATCCATCGAAAGGTTCACGAAAGGCGTGCCGATGTTGCGGTCGATCTGAAGCTGGAACCAGCCATCGCCATCGAAATGCGCCTCCCACCAAGCGTTGATCGCATCGAGCGCGAAATAGGGCAGCCGCGCGGTATAGGCGATCTGCGCCGGGTCACAATCGCCCCAGGTGACGTTGATCTCGTGAACGAAGTTTTCCGTGGTCATAAGGCTGCCTTCATCTGCTCAGGCCTACGCAGTGCCGCGCGGGACGTTGGCTATCTTCTATCCCTTCCAGCACGGCGTGCAACCCGAGGGCACATAGCACATCAAAAGCCGAATGTTCATATGAAACAAGGGAGAGGATGGTGGCGTTACCTGGATTTGAACCAGGGACCTAACGATTATGAGTCGTTCGCTCTAACCAACTGAGCTATAACGCCGTGGCGCGTCGGATAAGACAGCTTCGCATTGGGGTCAAGGGCGAAAACCGGATCATCGTGATTTTGCCTTATAAAAATGCCGAAGCACCGCGTGCCGCCCAAGACGGCTCCCCTCAGTGCGCGGGCGCCGAGACCACATCCAACAGCGTACGCCCGCCGTCGATGGTCATAATCTCACCCGTCATAAAGCCTGAGCTTTCGGCGGCGAGGAACTGCACCGCCTCACAAAGCTCATTCGGCCCCGCAATGCGGCCCAATGGTGTATGCGCGCGTATGTCTTCGCGCCAATCGCGATTATCGGCCACAGCTGCGCGCAGCGACGCGCTCATCACCGATCCGAAGGAAATCGCGTTCACCCGTATCCGATGCTGCGCCAGTACCAGCGCCAAGGAGCGGGTCATCTGCTGCACGCCAGCCGAGGCGATGGCATAGCCCATCATATCCGGCTGGTGCCGCTGTGCCGCGATGGAGCTGAGGTTGATGATCGACCCCACCTGCCCCTCGGTCTGGCCTTCGGCCTGTTTCATCATGCGACGCGCGACCTGCTGCGACAGTTGCAGCGCCGTCATCAGGTTCTGCTGCAACAGCGTCTCGACAGAGGTGTCGTCAACATCCAATGGATCAGTCGGCATCACCTGCCGCGAGGCGTTCACGAGGATGTCGACCTGATCGTATGCGTCGATGGTGGCTGAAACGAGATTGGCAATGGTCAGCCGCTGGCGCAGGTCGCCAGCGAAAACGCGGATGTTGCCCTCGTCCGGCGTGTCACCCAACTCCTCCATCAGCTTTTTCTCATTGGAGTCGGCGCACATCACATTGGCGCCCCGGTCGGCCAGATGCCGGGCAATGGCAAGGCCGATGCCGTCCGCCGCACCTGTGATGATGGCTGTTTTGCCGGAAATCGAGAAAGACATCGGGATACCCCCTAAAGGCTTAGCGGCGACGGGTCAGCGGGCGCGTGGCGTGGAACAGTTTGAACCGCGCGTCCCCCCCCAGTTCCGCCACCTGCGCAAAGCGTTTTTTCAGTTCCGCCTCATAGGGCAGATGCCGATTGGCAACCATCCACAGATCACCCTGCCCCGACAGCATACGAGCGGCGGCGGCAACAAAGGCCTGACCGATCTGCGGCTCGGCGGCGCGGCCGGTGTGGAAAGGCGGGTTCATCACGACGGTATCCATCCGGTGCGGCGGCTGCCATTCGGTGGCGTCCTCCCAATGAAACACGGCGCGGTCGTCGGTCACATTATGGCGTGCGCATTCCAACGCCAGATGCCCCGCCTCGACCAGATGCACCGTCTTCACCTTGGGCCGCGTCAGGATATGCGCCGAAAGGAAGCCCCAGCCCGCGCCCAAGTCAGCCACTTCGGCCCCAAGGTTATCGGGCAGCACATCGACCAAGAGCGCCGAGGCCAGATCAACCCCATCCGCCGAAAAGACTCCCGGCGCGGTCCAAAAGCCAGCTTCGGTCTGGGCCGGGCCCGCTTCCCAATCGGTGAAAAAATCGCTGCCGCTGGCGTCGATCCAGTACAGCTTGCCATGCGCTTTTGAGATCGGCCCCTGAACCGTCACCCGCGCGCGCATCTCGCGCAGGATCGAATCCGCGCCATCGGTCTTTTGTCCATCAACCACCACCGGCCCGTCGCTCACCGCGCAGGCTTGAGCGATCAGCGCGCGGGCCTCGTGTTTGGCGCGCGGCAGGCAGACAATCGCCGCGGCATAGCGCCCCTCGACCGAATGCGCAGCGTCGTAACCGCGGGCGGTCCAAGCATCATAGGCAGGCTTGAAATCGTGGATAATCTTGCAACGGTCCACCGGCAAATCGGCCAAGTCAGCATCAACGGGGGGCTGAAATACGGCAATCGTGCCTGTCTCGGGCAGTTCCAGCCCACCGCCGTTCAGGGCCAGTTCCAGTCGCGGATCAATCACGTGTTATTCTTCTTTTTCCATAGTGCATTGCAGCGGATGCTGGTGGCGCCGGGCGAAATCCATCACCTGCGCCACTTTCGTCTCCGCGATCTCGTGACTGAAGACGCCAACCACGGCCAGCCCTTTTTTATGCACGGTCAGCATGATCTCAAACGCCTGCGCGTGGTTCAGGCCAAAGAACCGCTCCAGCACCAGAACAACAAATTCCATCGGGGTGAAATCATCATTCAGCAGCATCACCTTATAGAGAGGTGGGCGTTTGGTCTTGGGACGCGTCTTGGTCAACAGCTCGGTGTCGTCGCTGTCTTTCGGGCCATTGGCCATCATCAACCAGCCCGGCGCGGGCCGGTCTGCTACCTGGATGGTCCAATCTGCTTTCACGTCGTCACGGTGCATTGCTGCTCCTGCGGCTGGGGGTAAGCTTGTTCATCGTGCAGCCGTCTATATAACCCCTGAACCAATTTAGGAAAGAGGCAGCACATATGAGCGGGGCACTCACCACCATCGGTTTCGATGCGGATGACACATTGTGGCATAATGAGCGCTACTTTGCACTCTCCCATGACCGTTTTGCAGCCCTTCTGGCAGAACATAGTGAACGCGACCACCTGATGGCCCGTCTGCTGGAGGCCGAGCGGCGCAATTTGCCGCATTATGGCTACGGCATCAAAGGCTTCACCCTGTCGATGATCGAGACCGCGATCGAGGTGACAGACGGCAAAGTTCCTGCTGAGGTGATCAACGATCTGCTCGCCGCCGGGCGCGAGATGCTGGCCCATCCGATTGAACTGCTACCCCATGTAGAAGACGTGTTGGAAACCCTGAAGGGCCAATATCGGCTGATCGTGGTGACAAAGGGCGACCTGCTGGATCAAGAGCGCAAACTGGCGCAATCAGGCCTGCGAGAGATATTCGACGCGGTCGAGATCGTCTCTCACAAGACTGAAGCCACCTATCGCCGCATTTTTGAGTACCATGGCGAAGGGGCCGCGCAGGGGCTGATGGTCGGCAACTCTCTCGCCTCAGACGTGCGCCCGATGATCGAAGCAGGGGGCTGGGGCGTTTACGTGCCGCATGATCTGACCTGGGCAATGGAACATGCCGAACCGCCAACCAATTCGCCCCGTTACGCTGAAATTAGCGATTTATCGGGGCTGCCAGAGGCGTTGAAACAGATCACCTCGGGGTGAGTCGCGAGCGCTCAGGTGGCGGTTGCAAGTCCGCTCCGCATTCGCCCAGTTACCGCCCAAATCACGCCTTATTCCCGCCTTATTCCCGCTTATAGTGGGTGATCGTGAACAAGCCTCTACATATTGGAGGAGAGAACCGTCTTTTCTTCACCTGTCCTTAAGATTCGACGGCTTCCGCGACGCACCCTCCTGTGCTACCTTTAAACCAATCAAAAAATGGTCAGTCGAAAATCGGCGACTCGAGGCAGTAAAAAAGGCAGGCTAACATGAAGGCTCGGCGCATTCAGCCGGCCCGTTACGGGCTATTTCTATTCGCAGCATTCTGGGTTTTGGTCATTTTACCGCTCAGCGCCATGGCTGCGCCTTACGCTGCATATGTTATCGATGCCCGCACTGGCAAAGAAATCCATGCAGAGAACGCCGACACCCGCCTGCATCCCGCCTCCCTGACCAAGATGATGACGCTCTACATCGCTTTTCAGGCGGTAGAGCGGGGGGAGCTTTCCCTCGACACTCAAGTCACCATCTCCCAAAACGCTGCATCTGAGCCGCCCAGCAAACTGGGGATGCGCCCGGGCCAGAAAATCGCCCTGCGCTACCTGATCCGCGCCGCCGCCGTAAAATCCGCCAACGATGCCGCCACTGCAATTGGCGAAGCCATCGAAGGCTCTGAGGCCGCTTTTGCCCGCCGGATGAACCGCACCGCCAAACAGCTCGGCATGACGCGGACCACCTTCAAGAACATGCACGGGCTTACCGAGAACGGCCACCTTTCTACCGCGCGCGATATGACTGCCATGGGCCGTCATCTGCTTTATGATTACCCGCAGTACTACAACCTCTTCTCGCGCATCACTGCCGATGCGGGTGTGCGCAAAGTGTCCCACACAAACCGCCGGTTTCTGGGGTCGTACAAAGGGGCCGACGGGATCAAAACAGGCTACACCCGTGCCGCGGGCTTCAACCTGACCGCCTCGGCAGAGCGTGGCAATGAACGGATCATCGTCACCGTGTTTGGCGGAAATTCCACCGCATCGCGCAACGCCAAAGTGGCCGAGCTGATGGACCTAGGCTTCCGCCGCGCGCCCTCCTCTGCCCCGCTGAGCAAGCCCGTCCCGCCGGTCTATGCTGATGTCGAAGACGCACCCGCCGCCCCCGGTGCCGCGGGCAAGACGATCCGCCTTGTGGGGGCCGTCACGACCTCCAAACGCCCCCAGCTCCGCCCCCGCAGCGACGTCGTCGTCGTCGCAACCGCCACAGCGCCTGAAGCAACCAGCGTCGTTTCAAGCAGCGACATCACGGCGGCGCTGCGCGAAGCGGTCCAAACCGCCCCACCACCACCAGCCGCGCCTGCAGCTGCGCCGCAAAGCAAAGACGCGGAAATCGTTATTGCATCAGCCCAAGCGTCTGCCCGCCCCGAACCACGCCCCAAGGACGTGACATTGGCCGTGCAACAAGCAGTTGAACAGGAAATCGTGACCCGTGTCTCAACCTCCGGCAGCCGCCATTGGGGGGTGAACGTGGGCCGCTTCCCCAGCCGCTATGCAGCCGAGAAGGTGCTGCTGAAAACCGCCCTAGCCGAGATGTCTACGCTGGACGGCACCCTGCGCAAAGTGGTGCAGCGCCCACAGGGCTATGACGCAAACTTCCTCGGCATGTCGCGCGAAAGCGCCGATCTGGCCTGCCGCCGACTGGCTGCACGCAATGTCAGCTGCTTCATGATCGGCCCAAGCGAAGGCTAAGGCCCACAAACCACACCGCCGACCCCAAGCACCGCCCAACCCATCTTCATCCTTTTAAAAATACCCGCGGGGGAATCGCGCCCCCGGCGCGATGGGGGCAGCGCCCCCGCCACCTCGCGACCATCAGCGACGCCTGCTTATCCTGCGGCTTGCAACAGGGCCCGCGTGTATTCGGTCTGCGGATTGTCATAAAGCGCATCGACGTCGCCATATTCCACAACATCCCCGCGCTTCATCACCATCACTTTGTGGGACATGGCACGCACGACCTTGAGGTCGTGGCTGATGAACAAATATGCCAGCCCGTACTTCACCTGCAAACGCCGCAGCAGATCGACGATCTGCACCTGCACCGTCATATCAAGCGCTGAGGTCGGCTCGTCCAGTACCAGCAGTTTGGGCCGCAGCACCATGGCGCGGGCAATGGCGATGCGCTGGCGCTGGCCGCCCGAGAATTCATGCGGGTAACGGTCCATGGTGACGGGGTCTAGCCCGACCTCGGTCATCACCTCTGCCACCACCTCACGCCGATCGCGGCCCTTGTCGACCTTATGGATCGCAAGCCCTTCTGCGATGATCTGAAAGCAGGTCATACGCGGGCTGAGCGAGCCGAAGGGATCTTGAAACACGATCTGCATATCCGCGCGGAGGCGGCGCAGCTGCCGGGTGGACCATTTGCGCACATCCTCACCGCGAAAGGTCACCTCCCCTTCCGAGCCGATGAGCCGCATGATCGCCAGCGCCAGCGTGGTCTTGCCAGACCCGCTTTCGCCCACGATGCCCAAAGTCTCCCCGGCGCGAACCGACAGGCTGGTGTCATTGACCGCCTGCACATGGCCCACGGTGCGGCGCAACAGCCCCTTCTGGATTGGAAACCACACCTTGAGGTTCTCGGTGCGCAACACCTCGGTTGCATCATCGGCAACAGGCTCAGGCGAGCCGGTAGGCTCAGCGCTCAACAGCTTGCGGGTATAGGGGTGCTGGGGGTTGTCGAAAATCTCAGCCGTCGGCCCCTCTTCAACCACCACGCCCTTTTGCATCACAAACACCCGGTCCGCGATGCGCCGCACGATGCCAAGGTCATGGGTGATGAACAGCAGCCCCATCCCCATCTCGTCCTTGAGGTCTTTCAGCAGATCAAGAATTTGCGCCTGAATGGTGACGTCGAGCGCCGTCGTCGGTTCGTCCGCGATCAAGATGTCGGGCTTGTTGGCCAGCGCCATGGCGATCATCACGCGCTGCCGCTGCCCACCGGACAACTGGTGCGGGTAGGCCCCCATGCGGCTTTCCGCGTCGTTGATGCCGACCTGTTCCAGCAAGCTCAGCACCCGCGCACGGGCCTCTGCCCCTTGCAGACCTTGGTGCAGCGCCAGCGATTCCGCCAACTGCTTTTCGATCGTGTGTAGCGGATTGAGCGATGTCATCGGCTCTTGGAAAATGAACGAGATGTCATTGCCGCGCACCTTATGCAGCAGCTTGGCATCCGCGCCGATCATCTCTTGCCCATCATAGGTGACCGACCCGCTAACCTGCGCGCTATCGCCCAAGAGCGAGACCGTCGAGAGCGCTGAGACAGACTTGCCCGAGCCGCTTTCCCCCACCAGCGCCACGGTCTCCCCGCGGTTCACGGCAAAGCTGACACCACGCACGGCGGGGATCAGTTGCCCGTCCTGCCGAAAGGAAACTTGCAGGTTTTTGACGTCCAAAAGCGCAGTCACGAAAAGGTCTTTCTGGGGTCGAATGCGTCACGGATGCCTTCAAAGATGAAGACCAGCAGCGACAGCATGATGGCAAAGGTAAAGAAGGCCGAGAAGGCCAGCCACGGCGCTTGCAGGTTCTGCTTGGCCTGTAGCGTCAACTCGCCCAGCGACGGGGCGGAGGATGGCAGGCCAAACCCGAGGAAATCCAGCGTTGCCAGTGTGGAGATCGTGCCGGTGATGATAAACGGCAGCATGGTCAGCGTGGCCACCATTGCGTTGGGCAGCATGTGGCGCAGCATGATCGTGCCGTTGCCCACCCCAAGTGCGCGCGCTGCGCGGACGTATTCAAGGTTACGCGCACGCAGGAACTCCGCGCGCACAACGCCCACCAGTGCGGTCCAAGAGAACAGCACGAGAAGGATCACCAAGAGCCAGAAACTTCGCCCCAAAATCGCGAACATGATGATGATCACATAAAGCGACGGGGTAGAGGACCATATCTCGATAATCCGCTGAAAGATCAGATCGAGCCAGCCGCCAAAGAACCCCTGCACCGCGCCCGCAAGGATGCCGATGATCGACGCCGCGCCGGTAACGATCAGCGTAAACAAGACAGACAGTCGGAAGCCATGGATGACCCGCGCCATCACGTCGCGTTTGGTGCCATCGGTACCCAGCCAGTTCTGCCCATTGGGCGGCAGCGGCGCGGCACCGGGGCGGTCCACGGCGGTGTTGAAAGAATAGGGGATCACCGGCCAAATCGCCCAGCCTTTGTCGATCGCCTCACCCTCAACCTCACCATCTTCGGCGTCGAGGATGTAACCCTCTGGGTCGTCGAAACAGGCATCTAGCCCGCCAGTGGCGATCAGGCAGCGCACCTCTGGGTCGCGGTAGGCGGCTTCGGTTTGGAAGTCTCCGCCAAAGGCCGTCTCAGGGTAGAAGTTGAAGATCGGCGTGTAGTATTCGCCTTGGTAGCTGACCAAGATCGGCTTGTCGTTCGCAACGAACTCGGCGAACAGCGAAATGCCGAACAGAATGGCGAAAATCCACAGCGACCAATAGGCGCGGCGGTTTGCGGTGAAATTGCGCCAGCGGCGCTGGTTCAGGGGGGACAGCGCCATCAGCCTTCCCTCTTTTCAAAGTCGATGCGCGGATCGACGAGCACATACATCATGTCCGACAGGATGCCGACGACAAGGCCGATGAGGCCAAAGATGAACAGCGTGCCGAAGACAATGGGATAATCCCGCGCCACCGCGGCCTCAAAGCCCAAGCGGCCCAGCCCGTCGAGGCTAAAGATCGTCTCGATAATGATCGACCCGCCAAAGAAAACCGAGATGAACACCGCCGGAAAGCTGGCGATCACAATCAGCATCGCGTTGCGGAAGACATGGCCGTAAAGCACTTTGCTCTCCGACAGTCCCTTGGCGCGGGCCGTGATGACATACTGTTTCTTAATTTCATCGAGAAAGCTGTTCTTGGTCAGCAGCGTCAGCGTGGCAAAGGCCGAGATGGTCGAGGCCAGCACCGGCAGCGTGATGTGCCAGAAGTAATCGGCGACCTTACCCAAGAGGCTGAGGCTGTCGAAATTATCCGACGTGAGACCGCGTAGCGGGAAGACCTGCCAGTAAGACCCACCAGCAAAAAGCACCAGCAGCAGGATCGCGAACAGAAAACCCGGAATCGCATAGGCGGCGATGATCGCGCCCGATGTCCACGTGTCAAACCGGCTGCCGTCGCGGACCGCCTTTCGAATGCCAAGCGGGATCGAGATGAGGTGCGCGATGAGCGTGGACCACAGCCCCAGCGTGATCGACACAGGCAGTTTTTCTTTGATCAGATCAATCACACCGATGGAGCGGAAGTAACTCTCCCCAAAATCCAGCCGCATGTAGTTCCAAAGCATGTGAAAGAAGCGCTCGACCGGGGGTTTGTCGAAACCAAATTCCTTCTCCAACTCTTCGATCAACTCAGGCGGCAGTCCGCGCGCACCGACATAGGTGCTGTCAGACCCGCGCGCCATGGTATCGACCCCGGCGTCGTTATTGCCCCCGGCAAAGCCGCCAAAGACATCCCCGCCGCCCTGAATACGGGCGATGGCCTGCTCTACCGGGCCACCGGGGACGAATTGCACCAAGGCAAAGTTAACTAACATGATCCCAAGCAACGTCGGAATCACCAGTAACAGCCGTCTGAGAATATAAGCACCCATGAGGTCGCTTTACCGCAAGGCGCCTGAGGCACGCAATTGCTCTGCGCCCTCTTTGTCGTACCACCAGAAATCAAGGTAGCCCAAAGCGTAGGGCGGGATCGTTTCGGGGTGGTCGTATTGGTCGTAATAGGCGACCCAATAGCTGTCGTTATACCATGTTGGGATCATGAAGAACTCATGCCGCAGCGCCCGGTCGAGCGCCATGAGGGCCGCGTCTTCTTCCTCTGCCGTATCAGCATCGAGCGACGCGTCGATGATCGCATCCACAAATGGGCTGGCAAGTCCGGCTGGGTTGAAGAGCGAGAACTCAGCCGCCTCAGACCCATAGCGCTGCGCCAATCCGGTGCCTGTGCCGAGGAACGCCGCATAGGCGTCATAGATCATGTCGTAATCGCGGTCGCGTTCACGGGCGGTGTATTGCGAACTGTCGACCTTCTCCAGCCGGGCGTCGATGCCGATGGACTGCAGGTTGCCGACGAAATTCTCAATCACAGCAGAGATCGTCGGCGAGCCGGAGGAGTTCATCAAGAAGTTTAGCCGGAGCGGTTCGCCCGCATCATTGACCCGCATGCCGTTCTGCACGGTCCAGCCGGCCTCTTCGAGCAGTTTGGAGGCCTGCCGCGCGTTGCGGCGATCTAGCAAGCGACTGGCGTCAGAGGTATGCGGCGCCACAGCAGGCCCGCTCAGCATCCCTTCTGGGACCAGATCGCCAAGGCTTTCCAGCAGCGCCAGCTCCGCCCCTTCGGGTGCACCTTGGGCCATAAGCGGCGTGTCTTGGGTAAAGGAGGCGCGGTGGTTGAACAGCCCATATTGCAGCGACTCGTTCGTCCACTCAAAGTTAAACATCAGTGCCACGGCCTCGCGCACGGCGCGATCTTGCAGCGCCTCGCGGCCAAGGTTGAAGATGATCCCCGAAGGCGTCGGGGGCGACCCGTCAGGCAATTCTGCCTTCACGATATCGCCGTCGGTCACTTTGGAGAAGTCATAGCCGGTGGCCCATTTCTTGGAATCGCCCTCAGCACGGAACGTGTATTCACCCGCTTTGAATGCCTCGAAAGCGGAGGTGTCATCGCTAATAATCTCAAGCCGGATGCGGTCAAAATTCATCCGGCCCCGGTTGATCGGCAGATCTTTCCCCCAATAGTCAGGATTACGCTTCAGCACGATGCGTTTGGTCAGATCGACGCTTTCCACCATATAGGCGCCCGATCCGGGGGGCGGGTCCATCCAGCTGTCTTTGAGGCCATTGCCGGTCTCTTCGAACCATTTTTTCGGCCAAGCGGGCACCCCGCCAACGGTCTCAATCAGGCTGCGGCGCGATATATCGTCGGCGAAGGTGAATTTTACCCTGTGGTCGTCCAGCGCCTCGACCTTTGGGATGCGCTTGCGCACGGCGTCGGCGTAGGATTTCAACCCTTCGTCCAACAGCAGGTTGTGCGAAAATACGATGTCATGGGCGGTGACCGGTGTGCCGTCAGAAAACTGCGCTTCGGGACGCATGTTAAAGATCACCCAGGATTTATCCTCAGGGTACTCAAGGCTTTCGCACAGCAAACAGTAGCTCTCGCCATAGACATCCGCAGGCAGTGGCTCACCGCTGGGCGCCTCACCTAACAGGCTTTCGAACCCAAAAATCGAAAACAGATGCGCCCGGCCCTTGCCGGAATAAGGGTTCATCGAATCGAGTGTGCCAACGAAGGGCAGCGAAATTTCCCCACCCTTGGGGGCGTCGGGGTTCACATAATCAAAATGCTTAAAATCCGCCGGATAGGTCAGGTCGCCATAAAAGGAATAACCGTGGCTTTTGATGATCTTTTGTTCTTGCGCCGTCGCGGCACCGGCCAGCAACACAAGCACCGAGAGCGTCATCGTCGTTAGCCATAGCGGGAGGGGGGCAAAGACCGATGGACGGGTCGCGGCGCGGGTCTGGGCACGGGGCATAGGGCACTCCTTGGCGTGGCATAGTCCGGATCGTAGCGTCATGTAGGCTAACGCTGTGACGCGCCAAGATACAAGTTGCGAATATGTTAGGTTGTCCTTGAACGGCAGCAAACCGCGTCATTGCCCGGAGAGGAAAATACCAGCAGCGCGATGGTCACGGCGCGGCTCCGCACCTCCAAAGCCCCCAAACGCAAAAGCCGCCCCGTAGGGCGGCCATCACACACGCAAAGCTGCGTAGTATCAGTTAGAAACGCTCTGCAAATAGGCGATCACGTCCGCCCGGTCTTCGACCTTACGCAGACCCGCGAAACCCATTGTTGTGCCAGGTGCATAGCCTTTGGGGCTGGTGAGGAAAGCGCTCAGCTCTTCCGGGGTCCAGCTGCCATCGACCGAAGACAGCGCACCGGAGTAGCCGAAATCACCGACCGCTGCGATGTCACGGCCAACAACGCCGTCCAGATGCGGGCCAACGGCGTTTGAGCCATCGACTTTGTGGCAAGCGGCGCATTTGCGGAACACTTTGGAGCCGCTGTCGGCATCTGCTTCGGCCATCACGGCGGCAAAGTCGATTTCTTCGCCCCCTTCGTCACCGCCGGCATCGGCCACTTCGATGACATAGGACGCTTCCCCATGTGCATCGGCGTGGTAAATCTCTTCACCCGCCCATTTGCCCAGTAGAAGTACCAACCAGGCGCCGAATACGCCGGCTGCGATTTTGGTCAGGGTCATTGTATCGAACATGCGTCAGGGTCCATCACTTGGTATTGGCACCATGGCCGGGCCATGGTTTTTGGCGTCGTTGCAGGCGTATCTATTGCTTTCCCTTGGCGCAGGCAAGGTGTAGTTACCGCGACCAATTGCCCTTCCCCGCGCCTTTTGCAGCAGGATACGATCCATGACCGCCCAGACCACGCCGCGCATCGCCTTTCAGGGGGCCCTTGGCGCCTATAGCCACGAGGCCTGCATTCAGGCCTGCCCCGATATGGAACCGGTGCCCTGCCAGTCGTTTGAGGGGGTAATCCGCGCCGTAAACGAAGGCCGCGCCGAGCTGGCCATGTTGCCGGTTGAGAACACGACCTATGGCCGTGTCGCCGATATTCACCGCCTACTGCCCGAAAGCGGGCTGCATATCATCGGAGAAGCGTTTGTACGGGTACGCATCGCGCTGATGGCGCGCCCCGGTGTGACCATGGACGACATCAAACATGTCCGCGCGCATCTTGTGTTGCTGCCACAGGCCCGCAGCTTTCTGCAAAAACACGGAATTACCTCAGAACCTGCGGCTGATTCCGCCGGGGCCGCTGCCGAACTGGCCGCGACCGAGGGCAGCACCGATGGGGTGTTGGCAGGCGAGGTCGCGGCAGAGATCAACGGCTTGAACGTGCTGGCGCGCGATATTGAGGATATGGACCACAACACCACCCGCTTTTTGCTCATGGCACCCAAGATCGACCTGAGCCGCCGGGCAGAGCGGATGCTGACGACCTTTGTCTTTGAGGTGCGCAACATCCCCGCTGCCCTGTACAAAGCAATGGGCGGCTTCGCGACCAACGGTGTGAACATGACCAAGCTGGAAAGCTACATGGTTGGCGGGTCTTTCACCGCGACGCAGTTCTATGCAGATATTGAAGGGCATCCCGAAGACCCGGCCGTCAAACGCGCGCTGGAGGAATTGGGCTACTTTACCAATATGCTTGAGATTTTGGGGGCTTACCCTGCACATCCCGGACGGGGTGAACCGACCGGGATGTAAGCCGCAATCAAGCTGCGCCTAGACTTTAACGCAGCGAGCGTGACGCTCTTCCATGCTGCGGGCATACTCGGCCACACGCTCTTTATACTTTTTGCTCAGGGTCGCCTTGGCCAGCTTGAGCGATTGCACCCAAAGACGGGCAGACAGGTTCAATGGCTTGATCTCAAGCGCGACCAGCACCCGCGTGGTGTTACGCGACAAGGGCATCAATTCAAAAGACATCTGCCCGGCCAGTCCCTGCGACATGCTGTCGATGACCATTTCATTGGGGCGGTCAAATGTGACCATTTCAATCGTCAACTCCCGCCGTTTGCCACGCAGAGGGAAAACCGCGTTCCATGTCATGCCCACGCCGGGCTTGGACATGGTATCAACGCGCTGCACCTCGGCCCCGCGCCGCATGGCGGACCGCTCAAAGCTCTCAAAATCGCATAACATGTCAAAGACCGCCTCAATCGGCGCTTCGACGTCTTCTTTGGTCGAGAATTTCATTCCGTCCGTTCCAATTCTTCTGCTCGTATTATTCACCATAGCCGCTGTTACGGCGGGGCCTGTCAGCGCAGTGTATCCGCAAGCCAGTTTTCCAGCAAGAAATGTGCGATGGCCCCGCGCCGGGCGGGCAGCAGGCGTGGATGGCTTCCGGCGAAAACGTCCATCATCTCCTCGCGGGTCACCCACAGCGCGTCTTCGATCTCAACCGGGTCGATGGTCAGCTCACGGCTTAGCGCTTCGCCCGCGCAGCCCAGCATCAATGACGCCGGAAAGGGCCACGGCTGGCTAGAGAGGTAGCTTACCGCGCCAACCTGCACGCCCGCCTCCTCAAACACCTCACGGCGCACGGCGGCCTCGACCGTTTCGCCCGGCTCAACAAAGCCCGCGAGCAGCGAATACATCCTCTCCGGCCAGCCGGGAGAGCGGCCCATGAGCACGGAATTGCCATGGGTGATCAGCATGATAACAACCGGATCGGTACGCGGAAAATGCGCCCCACCGCAATCGGGGCAGACGCGCTGCCACCCGCCCTGCGCCAGATCGGTGGCACTGCCGCAGCGGGCGCAATGGCGGTGCGTTTCATGCCAGCCAAGGATGGCCTTGCCGCTGGCGGCCAGTTCAGCATCGCGTGGGTCAAGCCAGGTCATAACCCGGCGCAATTCAGCAAATACCATGTCATCGCCCAACAGCGGATGACGTTGTTCACTAGGATCAAGGAAGGCACCCAATTGCGACTGATCCAGATCAGCAGGCTGCCAGCCGGAGATATCAACCGCAAACCGCGCCGCGCCGTCTTCGCGTCCCAGCAAAATCGCAGCACCCTCGGCATCTTTCAACGCCGGGTGATCCAGCGCCAGCCGCACCAAAGCGGCAGGGCGATCTGGTGCAATCAAGGGCTTCCCGCGCCAAAAAACGATAGCCCGCGCCTTGGGGTCGGCCCGAAGCTGCTCTAATGCAGCAGCGTTGCCGCGCAACTCCCCCGCACGATCAAGCGCCGAGCCCCCAAAAGTTACCGTTTCCGCATGACGCATGGCGCTCTCCTGACGCGGGTTTTCCGCTTTGGGCCAAGCCATGCCATGGCGCACGCGATATTGGCAATCCCAAGCGCACTTGCCACAGGGGTTGAAATCTGCCCATAGTAAAACATCTTTAAGTTGTAAATTATTGTGGGCACTTACCTTTGTGGCGAATGAACTCCGCACATATGTATCGGCCGGTGCGCCTCCCGCTAAAGCGGCCGCCCCGGCCGAGGCACGTCTGCGCATTCTAGCCACCACCGATTTGCACATGCAGATCGTTGGACATGATTATGTCAGAGACCGTTCTGTCGGGCATCACGGACTGGCCGGGATCGCCACGCTGATCCGCACCGCCCGACAAGAGGCCACTGCCAAGAACGCGGCTTGTGTCCTGCTCGACAATGGCGACCTGTTGCAGGGCAGCGCAATGGGCAATCAATTGGCACAGATGCCGGTCACCCCCGCGCACCCCCTTGTCGCCTGTTTGAATTACTTGGGCTATGACGCCCTTGGATTGGGCAATCATGACCTTGATCATGGGCTGCCGTATCTGCGCGCCGTTGCAGGCGCGCTCGACATGCCGCTGATCTCAACCAACCTGCATCTGAACGAACCCGGCCCCTTGCGTGGATGGAGCATCGTCTCCTGCCCTTTACCTGCGGTGAACGGTCAACCAATGCCGCCGCTCCAGATTGGCCTTCTTTCAGTGCTGCCCAGCAAGACGGCGATCTGGAACCGCGACGTGTTGGAAGATGGGGCCAGGGTCACCTGCCCGCTGGAAAGTCTCCGATCTGCTGCGCCACTGCTGCGCGCGGGAGGGGCTGATCTGGTTGTACTGCTGGCCCATATGGGCATTGCACATGAAGGTGAGACGCTAACCGAAGATGATGTCTGTGCAATGGCTGAGGTCGACGGGATCGACGCTGTCATCACAGGCCACACCCACCGCCGATTCCCCGGACTGGATCACCCCGCGCGCAGTGGAGTGGACACACAAGCCGGAACGCTCTCCCAAAGGCCCGCCGCCATGCCGGGCTTTGGCGGCTCTGATCTGGCGGTTCTAGATCTCGCTCTTGAACGTGACCCGCGCGGGCACTGGACGGTAGCGCGTCACGAAAGCCGCCTGCGCCGCAACACTGCGCACACGCTGGCCGATCCCGTGGTGCTTAGTGCTGCGCGGGAAAGCCACATGAAAGTGCGCAGCCATCTGGAAGAGGTCGTCGGCCATACAAAAACGGCACTGCACAACTTCTTTTCGCTGGCCACCCCGACCGCCATCGACGCACTTACCGCCCGCGCGCAGGCCGCAGTGATACGCGAAGGCGTGCGCGGCACGCCCGAAAGCAAACTCCCCATCCTGTCAGCAACAGCGGCTCATACGGCAGGCGGGCTCGGTGGTCCGGGACATTTTTTGCATATCCCGCCCGGCCCTGTGCAACGCCGCCATATTGCCGGGCTCATCCCCTATCGCAACGAGGTTTGGGCGTTGCGCGTCTCGGGCGCCGACCTTCGGCGTTGGTTAGAGACAGCGGCAGAAGTTTTTGCGCCACTGGGAGCCGCTATCGGACCGCTTGTTGATCCGTCCCGCCCGCCGTTTCACTTTGATACGATTCACGGCGTGACCTACAATATCGACCCGCGCCGCCCAAGGGGAGACCGCATCACCGCCCTGACGTGGCAAGAGGCGCCAGTGGAACCTAAGCAGGTCTTTTTATTAGCAACAAATCAGTTTCGTGCCGCTGGTGGCGGAGGATTTGATTGCGCCCCCAAGACTGCCGTGGCGCTGCGTAGCCCCCTGCCCCTCGCAGAAGCGTTAATCGCGGCCATCACTGACCCGTGCGAGCACCTTTGGTCAGACGCCCCGCCATGGCGCTTTAACGCCGCGGGTGCATCGGCGATTCTTCAAACCACTCCCGAAGCACTTCCCTATCTTGAGGACATCGCGCATCTATCACCTGCGCCCTGCGGAATGACTGCGTCAGGCTTTGCCAACATTCGGCTTCACCTGTGAGGCTTGCACTTCGATCTGCTCCCCCCTATATGGGCATTGAGAGGTTGGTGCGGGCAGGCGCCTCGCCAACCCGGTCAGATCCGGAAGGAAGCAGCCGTAACGAGCCCCGCTTGGGTCGTTATCAGCCTCTCACCAACGTCCTGACGCGCAGCGACAGGACGACCCCGGCAGTCGTTTCGCAGAAGCGCTGAGAGGGGCAAGCTCCCTTCCCTTCGATGAACGCGCCTAAAGGATTACAACCCTTTTGAACGCTTTTCTCGTGGGCGCTAGGGGCATTGCCATCCTGCCAGCCAAGAAGCTTGCAACGCCTAGAACGATTGCCTCGTCAGCTCTCGATGAGCCTACCTAGCACCCGGGAAACTGCTGTATTCGCCCCGTGCGGCGCTGCCCCTGCTTCACAACTGATCCGCCTCAAACGTATCACACTGCGCCACCTGACCGCTTTCATACCCACGCTCAAACCAACGCGCGCGCTGCTCTGACGTGCCGTGGGTAAAGGTATGCGGCTGCGGCACTTGACCAGCCTGACGCTGCAAATGGTCATCCCCGATCATCCGCGCCGCGTTCAGCGCCTCTTCAAGGTCGCCCTTCTCCATCAGCCCTTGGACATTCGAAGCCCAAATTCCTGAAAAGCAATCGGCCATCAACTCCAGACGCACCGTCAGCGCGTTTGCCTCCACTTCAGACGATTGCTGACGCATCTGCGCCACCTGAGGCAAAACACCGATCTCATTCTGAATGTGGTGGGCAACTTCGTGGGCAATCACATAGGCCGCGGCGAAATCGCCCTCGGCCCCGAGCCTTTGCTCTAATGTGCGGAAAAACGCGGTGTCGAGATAGGCCATATTGTCTGCAGGGCAGTAGAACGGCCCCGTCGCGCCCGAGGCACTGCCACAGGCGCTTTGAGTGACATTCTCAAATACCACGAGTTGAGGCGGCGTATAGGTTTCGCCCAATTGCTCTTGGAAAACGCGGCTCCAGACCTGCTCGGTTGTGGTCAAGACGCGGGCCGCGAAGTCGACTTGCGGGTCTTCGCTGTCGGTCAGCGGCCGGGACTGTTGCACCTGACCGCCCCCTTGGCCGGTCAACAGCGGGGTCACGTCGATACCCGTAAAATAACCGATGGCCATGACCGCCAAGACGCCGACCAAACCAAGACCACCCGCTTTGCCAGCTCCGCCGCTGCGGCGAATGACATTCTTGCTCCGCCCAATTCCCCGCAAACGCATTATCCGTCCCCCGCTATGTCAAAGATTATTGCCACATGAACGCGCAAGGAGCAGATTAGTTCAATGAGTGATAAAAACGAACTTGCCGAGAACCGGACTGACTGGGCCGAAGACCGCACGATTCTCGCAAATGAACGCACCTTCGCGGGCTGGATGCGGACCGGCATGGCCTGTGTCGCGGTGGCGATTGGTCTGCGTGCTGTTTTCGGAGAGTTTCAGCCGACTTGGGTCGCCAAGGCGGTCGCTTCGGTTTTCATCCTTGCCGCGCTTTATGTCTATTGGGCGGCGCAGGCATCGGCCGCTAAAACCCAAAAACGGCTCAGCGACCATCACGCCAATGCACAGCCTAACAGTCGCATGAAAATACTGGCCGCGATCCTTGCGCTTGCCTCAGCTGGCGTCGGGGCGATCCTTTGGATGCTCTGAGCAACCCGCAAGCACGGTAGACGCCACGGCGCGGAGCGCCTAGTTTACGGCCTTGACCGAATCCGATCTGGGGCACCATGACAGATACATCCGCCTACCGCGTTCTGGCCCGCAAATACCGGCCCGAAACCTTCGCCGATCTTGTTGGCCAAGATGCCATGGTGCGCACGCTCAAGAACGCGTTTGCCGCTGACCGGATCGCGCAGGCGTTTGTGATGACGGGCATCCGCGGCACCGGGAAAACGACCACGGCGCGGATCATCGCCAAGGGGATGAACTGCATCGGTCCGGACGGTAACGGCGGGCCGACAACCGATCCCTGCGGCGTGTGCGAACACTGTACCGCGATCATGGAAGGCCGCCACGTCGACGTGATGGAGATGGACGCCGCATCGAACACCGGCGTCGCCAACATCCGTGAGATTATTGATTCGGTACATTACCGCGCAGCGTCGGCCCGCTACAAAGTCTATATCATCGACGAAGTGCACATGCTCTCGACCGGCGCGTTTAACGCGCTGCTGAAGACCTTGGAAGAGCCACCCGAACACGTCAAATTCATTTTTGCCACCACCGAGATCCGCAAGGTTCCGGTGACGGTCCTGTCGCGTTGCCAGCGTTTCGACCTGCGCCGCATTGAACCCGAAGTGATGATCGCGCTGCTGCGCAAGATCGCAACGGCGGAAACAGCCGAGATCACCGATGACGCGCTGGCGCTGATTACCCGCGCCGCCGAAGGGTCGGCCCGTGACGCGACCTCGCTGCTGGATCAGGCGATCAGCCACGGCGCGGGCGAAACGGGTGCCGAACAGGTGCGCGCGATGCTGGGCCTGGCGGACCGAGGCCGGGTGCTGGACCTATTCGACATGGTGCTGCGCGGCGATGCAGCAGCGGCGCTGACGGAACTCAGCGGCCAATACGCCGATGGGGCAGACCCAATGGCCGTGCTGCGCGATCTGGCCGAGATCACCCATTGGGTGTCGGTCGTGAAGATCACGCCTGATGCCGCCGAAGACCCCACTATCGCCCCCGAAGAACGCACCCGTGGCCAGCAGATGGCCGAGACCCTGCCGATGCGCGTGCTCACGCGGCTGTGGCAAATGCTGCTGAAAGCGCTCGACGAAGTGGCCGCGGCCCCCAACGCGATGATGGCCGCCGAAATGGCCGTGATCCGCCTGACACATGTGGCCGATCTGCCCTCGCCCGAAGAACTGGTGCGCAAGCTGCAAAACAGCAACCCGCCCCCTGCGCCAATCGGTGGCGGTGGCGGCGGGGGTGCGGCCCAAGGCAGCACTGGCGCGCAGGCCGTGCAGCACGCACAACAGCGCATGGCATCCAATCCCGGCCCGCAGGGGCAGACCACGGCGCTGGCACAGGATCTTGATGCCGCCCTCGCCCGCTTCCCGACATTCGAACATGTGATCGAACTGATCCGCGTGAACCGCGATGTGAAATTGCTGGTTGAGGTCGAAACCTGCGTGCAGCTTGCGGCCTACCAACCTGGCCGGGTCGAATTCGTCCCCACCGACGACGCGCCCCGCGATCTCGCGCAGCGGCTGGGGCAAAAACTGCAACTCTGGACCGGCAACCGCTGGGCGGTGTCACTGGTCAATGAAGGCGGCGCCGAGACCATCGCGCAGATCCGCGATGCACGGGAGCTCGCGCTGAAGAAACAAGCCCAAGAGCACCCGATGATGCAGGCGGTGCTGGCACAGTTCCCCAAGGCGCGGATCACCGCTATCCGCACCCCCGAAGACATCGCCGCTGCCGCCACGGCGGAAGCGCTGCCAGAGGTCGAAGACGAATGGGATCCGTTCGAGGACGGTTGATACAGCCCACCTGACGCCACATATAAACGACAACGCAACAAGGAGACCCAGATGCTCAAGGGATTAGGCGGCCTCGGCGATATGGCCGGGATGATGAAAAAAGCTCAGGAAATGCAGGGCAAAATGGCCGAACTGCAAGAGGAGATGCACAATATCACCGTTGAAGGTGAATCCGGTGCGGGCCTCGTCAAAGCGACCTGTTCTGCCAAAGGTGAGTTGAAGGGCCTCGATATCGACCCGTCGATCTTTAACAAAGACGAGAAAGAGGTCGTCGAAGACCTGATCCTCGCCGCCATTAAAGACGCGCAGAGCAAAGCTTCCGAGCGTGCGCAGGCTGAGATGAGCAAGCTGACCGAGGGCATGGGCCTTCCTGCGGGCATGAAACTGCCCTTCTAAACTGACGGGGCGGAGTTGTTTCCGCCCCTCACCCCTTAAGTTTTCACAGGTGCCATCCTTGAGCTCTACCCGCGACATTGACGCCCTGATTGAGCTGATGGCGAAACTGCCCGGCCTTGGCCCCCGCTCGGCCCGGCGCGCGGTGCTGCACCTGATCCGCAAACGCGCGCTACTGCTGACCCCGCTTTCAGACCTGATGCAGACCGTCGCCGTCACGGCACGGGAATGCCTGAACTGCGGCAATGTGGGCACGACCGATGTCTGTGATATTTGCACGTCCGAGAAACGCGCAAACGGGGAGCTTTGCGTTGTCGAAGACGTGGCCGACCTTTGGGCGATGGAACGCTCCGGCGTGTTCAAAGGGCGCTATCATGTGCTCGGCGGCACGCTCTCGGCGCTGGACGCTATCGGCCCCCAAGAATTGCGCATCCCGCGGCTGGTGGACCGGATTGATACCGAAGAGGTGACGGAAGTGATCCTCGCGCTCAACGCTACGATCGACGGGCAGACCACCGCGCATTACATCGCCGATCAATTGGAGGGCCGTGTGCGGCTCACCTCCCTCGCCCAAGGTGTTCCGATTGGCGGGGAGCTTGATTACCTCGACGATGGGACGATCACCGCCGCGATGCAGGCGCGTAAGTCGCTTTAAGCCCCCCCCCCGCGGAACTAAAGCCCAGAATCAAAGCGGGCCGCCCGCTCCTCCCAAAGCAGACGACCCTATTCCGTGGCGACGCAGACCATGCTGTTAAAGCACGATCACATCAAGCGGCGGAAATCCGTTGAACCCAACCGAACTGTAGGAGCTTGTGTAGGCTCCGCAAGCGCGAATCATCACTTTATCGCCATCGCGCAGGGCCAAAGGCAGGTGAACGGGTCGTTTTTCGTAAAGAATGTCAGCCGAATCGCAGGAGGGGCCAGCCAAAACGCAGGGTCCGGTCTCTTCGCCGTCATGCGGGGTGACGATCTGATAACGAATCGCTTCGCCTTCAGTTTCCGCCAAACCCGAGAAACGGCCGATATCAAGATAGACCCAGCGGTGCAAATCATCCGCAGATTTACGGCTCACCAAGATGACTTCAGCAGCGATATGACCGGCCTCAGCCACCAGACCACGGCCCGGCTCTGCCATCAGTTGCGGCACGTCGCCAAAGCGGGCTTTGACCGCCGAGATCACGGCAGCCGCATAGGCGCGGGGCGCTTCGATGTTTTCGCCGTAGAAGGCCGGGAAACCACCGCCGAGGTTCAGCAGTTGCAGGTCATGCCCATCCGCGCGCGCGGCATGCCACAGCGGCGCCACTTGATCCAATACCGGGTTCCAGAACTCTGCCTTGCGGGTCTGCGAGCCGACGTGGAACGACAGGCCGAAGGGCACAAGGCCCACAGCAACTGCGTGGTTGAGCAGCGCAGGCAGGGCCGAACCGGCACAGCCGAATTTGCGGCTAAGCGGCCAGTCTGCCATGGAGTTTTCGACGATCAAGCGCAGGTAGACCCGCGCGCCCGGTGCATGGGCGGCGATCTTGTCGAGCTCGGCTTCGCTGTCGGCAGCGAACAGGGTCACGCCAGCGGAATGGGCAAAGGCGATGTCTGAGGCGCGTTTGATGGTGTTGCCGAAAGAGATGTTCTCGGGCTTCGCACCTTGGCTGAGGCAAAGCTCAATCTCGGCACGCGATGCCGCGTCAAAGCCCGAGCCTTTTTCAACCAACAGACGAATGATTTCCGCCGCCGGGTTCGCTTTCACTGCGTAATGGATATGCGCGTCGCCCAGACCGCTATGCAGCGCATCATATTGCGCGGCCACACGCTCACGGCTGATGACAAGCGTCGGCTTGTCAAAGCTATTGGCGGCAATATAGGCAGCGGCCGGATCGGCAAATGAATTAGATGCGGCGCGCAGGGCACCGGGTACTGTAGCGTTCATGGTCATCTCCAAAGAGCAGGTGGGGCTGGTTCCCCGCGTGTCGTTTCAAGAGACGTTACCGTCGCTACATAAACGCGGGTCAGTCAGAGTAGGAACTGACCGGCCAGAGGCGCGTGCGTTGGCGTCTATATTGCGCCATGTACGCCGTTTTAGGATTCGTACAAGGGGTAAAATTACCCGCAATGCAAATTGTTAGTTTTCCTCGTCTTCCCAGTCACTACCGATGGGGTCGCGGTCTCTTTTGCGTTCTTCTTTGATCATATCTTTGGTCTCTTGCTCCTCTTCCGGGTCGGATTCTTCTGGGTCGGTTTCAGCCGCTTCGGTCTCAGCCAAGGCCAGTACAAACCACATGGGGAAGTGATCCGACCCGATCTTATCCAGCCGGTCCATTTCCAGCAGGCGGAACTGCGGGTCGTGGAACAGGTGGTCGAGCGGCCAGCGCATCCACGGCATTGTCGCGCTGAACGTATTGTACATGCCGCGCCCCACGCGCGGGTCCAACAGGCCCGAAAGCCGCTGGAACCGCCGCGTCGTCGTTGACCACGCCACATCATTCAGATCACCGGTCACAACGGCAGGCAGCGGGTCTTTCTCGGCCTCGATGCCGACCATCGCAATCTCGCTGTCGCGGCCTTTGGTGTCATGCTCGATCACTGGCGGCTCGGGGTGCACCACATAGAGGCGGAAGTCTTCGCCCACAGGCAAATGCACGCGCACGCGGATTGAGGGCACCTCGCGGGTCACCAACTCACGCACCTCAACCTCCGAGAGCGGCAGTTTGGACATCACGCACAGCCCATAGCCGTTCTCAAGCGGCACATCGATGCGCTGATCATAGTTCTTGCCCAGACCGTCGCCCAAAGCATCAATCCAATCTTGATCCACCTCAATGGCCATGAAAATATCCGGCACACGCGCCTCAACAAGGGCGATAAGCTTGCCATAATCGCGGTTGGATTTTTTGACGTTCGCAGCCACCAGACTGAAATGTCGGTCTGTCTCTCTGCGCAGTTCCGGCGAGGCGGACAGCGATTGCTTGCGCCAGATCGGGGTAAACTTGGTGATATAAAGCGCCTGAACCGCTGCGACGCCCAGCATCAACGCAATGCCAATCATGCCCGAGGTCGTGGTCGGCCCCTGCACCAGCGCAAAGACGGCGGCCAGCAGCAGCGCCAGACCGAGGAATTGCTCACGCGGAAAGGCCAGCCCCCGGATCGCCCCGAAAGGCAGTTTGCTCAGCGGCAGAAGGCTGCACAATACAAGCAGTCCCGCCAAGCCCCAGATCACCCAATTCAACGCCGTTTCCAAATCCATCCCCCGGGCGCGTTGCGCCCAATTTTAAATGCAAAACAGGGCACCGGAGAAACCGACGCCCTGTCACTTTAACACATCCTTGTGGCGAAAGTTCCTTCCGCCACACCGCCCTGAGGGGGCTTAACCCTTGGCTTTGTCCTCTGCGTCGTCGTCTTCCTCGGTGCTGTCGGGCAGCGAGAAGAAGCTGTCGGCGTCGGAGTAATCGCCCTTCGAATGGCTCTCATCCTCATCGTCATCCGTGCTGCTGCCGGAGAGGGTGAATGTTTCTAGACCTTCGATCGCCGTAGGAATCTTCGGCTCGTTGTCCATGCCAAGGCTCTGCTCAGTCGAGACCAGCTTGCGGCGCTCGTCGTCGTTCATCACCTCGCCAGCAGCGGCTTTCTTGGCAGCAGCTTTTTGCACGGCGGCGTCAAGTTCGGACTGTTTGCACAGGCCAAGGGCAACCGGGTCGATCGGCTGGATGTTGGAGATGTTCCAGTGCGTGCGCTCACGAATCGCTTGGATCGTCGGCTTGGTGGTGCCCACCAGCTTGCTGACCTGACCATCGCTAAGTTCGGGGTGGAACTTGACCAGCCACAGGATCGACGCCGGACGGTCCTGACGTTTGCTGAGCGGCGTGTAACGCGGGCCACGGCGTTTCTCTTCGCCTTCGGCAGCGGCGTTGAACTTGAGCTTCAGCTTGTGCAGCGAATTGTCCTGCGCCGCGTCGATCTCTTCTTGGGTCAGCTGGTTGTTGGCAATCGGATCAAAACCCTTCACGCCCTGCGCCACGTCGCCATCGGCGATGCCCTGCACTTCCAGCTCATGCATGCCGACGAAATCGGCGATCTGCTTAAAGCTGATGGTGGTGTTGTCCACGAGCCAGACGGCGGTGGCTTTGGCCATAATCGGTTTTGCCATGTCACTCTCCTAAAAACGCAATTTTCCCGTCGCCTGAAAGGCTGTCCTGTCTGGCAGAACGGTCTTCATTGTCGGGGAAGTTGTGGGCTGTATACTGGCTCAAACGTCATAAGGAAAGACCCAATGCGGCCACTGCGCGCCTGTCTGCTGATCCTCACGCTGCTCACGCCCTTCTCTGCTATGGCCGAGGGGGAACGTGCGGGCGAATTCGATTACTACGTCATGGCGCTGTCGTGGTCTCCCAATTGGTGCGAATTGACCGGCGATGCGCGCCGCTCCCCGCAGTGCGGCGCAGATAAAGATCACGGTTGGACCCTGCATGGGCTTTGGCCGCAATACACCCGCGGCTACCCTTCCTACTGCCAAAGCGGGCAGCGCCCGCCCAACCGCACGCAAACCGGGGCCATGGCCGATATCATGGGCACCGGCGGGCTGGCGTGGCATCAATGGAAGAAGCACGGATCGTGTAGCGGGCTCGACCCCGCAGATTATTTCGCCCTGTCCCGCGAAGCTTATGGCCGCATCACCCGCCCCGAAGTCTTTCGCAAACTTGACCGCACTGTCGCCCTGCCGGCTGCTGTCGTCGAAGAAGCGTTTTTAAAGGCGAACCCTGATTTGACCGCCCAAGGGATCACCATCACCTGCAAGCAAAATCATATCCAAGAGGCGCGCATCTGCCTGTCACGCAATCTCGAGTTCATCCCCTGCGGCCCAGATGTACGGCGCGATTGCAGCCTTGATAACGCTGTGTTCACACCGGTGCGATAGAGCATGAAGCCGTTATTCATGTGAAAGCGGGAGAGGCGCAATTTCCTCCCCCGCTATCAATTGCCTTTCGGCTCTCTCTCTCCAACACGGGTGATGGCGTCCCATTCCGTGACTAAAATTAACGAATTATGTCTTAACAATTCGTTACTGTCTCAAATTTTACTGAACTTCGTCAGACGTGAGATCTCCGCCCACCGTCAAGACGATCTTGCCAATATGGCCACTGGCCTCCATCCGGCGGTGCGCGTCATTTGCCTCTGACAGATCATAGGTGCTGTCCATCACCGGGGCCACGCGGCCTGCCTCCAACAGGGGCCAGACATTCTGCATCAATTCCTCGGCAATCCGCGCCTTGGCCAGATCGCTTTGGGGCCGCAGGGTCGAGCCAGTCATGGTGAGGCGACGCGTCATCAACGTGACAAAGTTCACCTCCTCCTTGGCCCCTTGCAGGAAGGCGATTTGTACGAGCCTACCGTCTTCAGCCAAGGCTTTAAGGTTGCGGTTGATGTAGCTGCCGCCAACCATATCAAGGATCACATCTGCCCCGCCTTCGGCCTGCAGCACATCGACAAAATCCGTATCCCGGTAGTTGATCGCCACCTCGGCGCCAAGCTTCATACAGGCCGCGCATTTGCTGTCGGTGCCAGCGGTCACGAAAACCCGTGCGCCCAAGATGCGGGCCAGTTGGATCGCGGTCGTGCCGATGCCGGAAGAGCCGCCATGGATCAGCACCTTCTCCCCGGCTTTCAGCCCGCCCCGCATGAAGAGGTTGGACCAGACTGTAAAGAATGTCTCAGGCAAGCAGGCGGCTTCTTTCAGCCCCATCCCTTCGGGGATCGGCAGGCAATGCGCTGCGGGCGTGGCGACATATTCGGCATAGCCGCCGCCGGGCAGCAGCGCGCAGACCAGATCGCCCGGGGCCAGTGTCGTCACGCCGGGGCCGACCTCAACTACCTCGCCGGACGCCTCTAGCCCCGGTAGGTCGCTGGCGGTAGCAGGGGGCGCATATTTGCCCGCGCGTTGCAGCGCATCAGGGCGGTTCACCCCGGCAAAGGCGACCTTGATGATGACCTGCCCGTGTTTCGGTTGGGGCCGGGGGCGGGTGGTGCCCTGCAGAACGTCCGGACCGCCGGGTTCGGTGATTTCGATTGCACGCATGGTCTGTGTCATGTCTGAAGTATCCTCGGGTCTGGTTTTGCCGCAGCCTAACGGGCGGCCTCGGGGCGTGCACCCGGAATTTGAAACCCGGCGGAAGGGAGAGAGGCGGATGGTCGCGCAGGATCGGTTCAGATGGCACGAAGAGACGCGGCTTTTCGCGGGATCGCAAGAGCTGCCCCGCGCGCCTGCCGGGAACTGTGATGACTTTCGCGTCCTGCCTGCAGCTCCGGCCGATGACGCCCTAACCGGACTCACTGCCGCGATCACGGATCAAGCGCCGTTCTGCCTGAGCGACCGCCCCAGTCGGGCAGACGAAATCACCTGCCCGCCGGGTGCGTTCCTGACCTTGACAGGCGGCGCGTCTGGCCTGCCTAAGGCCGTGCGCCGCAGCCAAGCCTCTTGGATTGCCAGCTTCGGTGTGAATGCTGATCGTTTTGCTCTGCGCAGCTCTGACGCGGTCGCCGTTTTGGGCCTGCTCAGCCATTCGCTGTCGCTTTATGCCGTTCTGGAGGCGCTGCACCTCGGTCTCGACGCGCATGTCTTAGCGGATCTTTCCCCCCGCAGGCAGGCGGCACAGATTGCCAAGGTCGGCGCAACGATCCTCTACGCCACGCCGACCCAATTGCGCCTTTTGGCACTTGGCGCTGCCACGCCCTTGCCCACGCTACGGCTGGTGCTTTGCGGTGGCGGTGCGCTCGACGCCGCCACGCGCGCGGCGGTTGAACGGCTCTGCCCCAACGCCGCCGTGCAGGTGTTCTATGGCGCGGCAGAGACAAGCTTTATTACGCTGGCCGATGCCAACACCCCCGAAGGTTCAGTCGGACGCCCCTACCCCGGTGTCGATCTGCGCCTGTTGAACGCGGCGGGCCAACCGACAGCAGATGTCGGCGAAATCTGGGTTTCTAGCCCCTACCTTTTCGATGGATACGCCTCAGGCGACAGTACCGATACGCGCTGGCAAGATGGCTTTGTGACCGTAGGCGAAATGGGCGAATTGGATAAAGACGGGCATCTGTGGATCAAAGGACGGCGGCAGCGCATGTTGCAAATCGCCGACCAATTGGTGTTCCCCGAAGCGGTTGAGGCGGTGATCGCCGCGCACTCAAGCCTTTCTTGTGCGGTCCTGCCGCGCGACGACGCGCTGCGCGGGCAGCGGTTGGTGGCGGTGGTTGAAGGGGTGGAAAACCGTGCCCAAGCTGAGGGGATTATCGCGGCCTGTCGCGCGGAACTCGGCCCTTTGGCCGCCCCCCGGCGCGTATATTTTAACCCTGAACTGCCGCTGCTTGCTTCGGGTAAAATTGATCTAACCGCCCTTTCCGATTGGCTAGAGGGCCAACTATGACCCGTGCCTACATCGTCTCTGCCTGTCGCAGCCCGGTCGCACCACGTGGCGGGGCGCTGGCGCATCTGTCGTTGCCCGACCTCGCCGCGCCGGTTCTGATCGCCGCTTTGACCCGCGCAGGACTTGCACCGGGCCAAGTGGAAGAGGTGATTTGCAGCACGGCCCTCGGCCCCGGCGGCAACCCGGCGCGCAGCATCGCGCTGGCAGCGGGATTGCCTGAGCATGTGGCCGGCCTCAGCATTGATCGGCAGTGCGCGGGCGGTTTGGATGCGCTGTCGCTCGCGCGGCAGATGATCCTGAGCGGCGCCGCGGAAGTGATCGTGGCTGGCGGGGCTGAGAGCTATTCCCGCCAGCCGCTGCGCTATCGCACCTTCCCTGATGGCCGCCCGCCTGCAGCTTACACCCAAGCGCCCTTCACTCCTTGGCCAGAACGCGACCCCGAAATGGCGCAGGCTGCCGCCGCACTCGGCCTATCACAAGGCATCACCCGGCAAGCACAGGATGATTGGGCGGTAGAGAGCCATGCAAAAGCCCGCGCGCATCGGCCCGTAGAGACGGAACTGGTGCCGCTGGCGGGAACCGAGAGCGATACATTCACCCGCCGTCTCACCCCCGCGCTCTGCCGTCGTGCCAAGGTGCTTACCGGCGACATCACCGCTGCCAATGCCGCCGTTGCTGCCGATGCCGCGGCCTTTTGCATCGTCGTGTCAGAGCGTATAGCGGCAGGCCTCACGGGCCCCAAAGTTGAGTTAATCGCAGCAGCAACAAAAGGCAGCAGGCCGGAAGACCCCGGTTTAGCCCCATTGGTCGCGATTGAGGAGGTGTTTCGCCAAACTGGTTTGGCGGCCGCCGACCTTAACGTGGCCGAGATCATGGAGGCCTATGCCGTGCAGGCCATCGCCTGTGTTACCGGCGCAAGGATCGCACCTGAGATCGTCAACATTGGGGGAGGCGCTTTGGCACGGGGGCATCCGATTGGCGCGTCGGGCGCGATCAATGCAGTGCGGCTCTGGCATGAATTGGTGGCGCGGGGATCAGGCACCGGATTGGCAGCGATTGCCGCGGCCGGGGGGATCGGCTCTGCCGCGCTAATGCGGCTGTAGCGGCCCGCCCCCAAAAGGGCGCGGGCCAATCGTTTTAGCTGCGTGACAGCACGCTTGCGGGGCGCGCCTTGGCCAGACCGGAGGTGATGAAACCCGCCAGCACGGCTTTAATCAGGTCACCGGGGATGAAGGCTTGAACCAGCAAGGTCGCCTCAAGCAGGGTTTTGTTCAGGGTCATCATCATGCCGAAGATGCCGAAGGCATAGACCACAAGGATGCCGCCCAAGACGGCGGAAACCCCAGCAGCGAGACCGACCGGCGCGCTGCGCCACTGGTCCATGATAAAGCCGGTCACGAAAGCACCGATCGGGAAACCAACGAGGAAGCCAACGGTCGGCGAGGCAAAAACGCCCAGACCGCCACGGCCGCCAGCCAGAAGCGGCAGGCCAAGCGCCACCAGCGCCACAAACAGCAACGCCGCGAGACCACCGCGCCATGCGCCCAGCACGGTCCCGCAGAGCATGACGCCCAGCGACTGCGCCGTAATCGGCACACCAAAGCCAAGCGTGAATTTCGGGATCAAGCCCAGTGCCGCAATCAGCGCGGCAAAAAGGGCGATCATTGTCAGATTACGTTCCATTGGGAGGGTCCTTGGATTGAAGTTTCCAATGCCTAGGCCAGCCCTTTGCCCCGGTCAAGCAATCACAGCCCGCCCCGCGCGCGCAGCGCCTCGGCCACATGTTCAGCGTCATCAATGGCCAACACAGTGAAGGGCATCACAATCCGCCAGCCCGCCCGCTTACGGGACCGCGCCCGCCATGCCAGCGACAGCATCTGTCCTTTGGCAGTTAGCACCGGCGTAAAACGCACCACGAGCGCCACCGCCAGTTCCAAGCTACGGGTCCGGACTCCAAAGCGGCGCAGCGGCGTGGCAAGCCAGCGCACCACCGCCATCATATCGCTGAGTTTCGTGGTCATGGTCACGAGATTGGCCAGCCCCACGGCGGTGATCATGCGCAGCACAATGACAAGGCCCGCCACCGCATCACGGGTCAAGATATGCCACAACAAAATCAACGCAACAAAGGGCCAAAGCATCCGCAGCCGCCCCAGACCGACCCGCATGAATGCCCGCCCCGGCAGGGCATAGAGCAGCAGCATCCCGGCACAGAAGGCGGCCTGCCAGATCGGCTCTTCCACCCTGAAAAGCAGCAGCGTCGCAAGACAAAGCGCCCCCAGCTTGGCCCCTGCGGGCCAGCCATGGGCGCGGGTCTCAACCGGCGAGGTCAGAGAGATCATCGCTCGCCCCCAGTTCCTTCATCCGCGTCTCGAAATTACGCAGCACCGGGCGCGCGCTGCCCTGCTGGGCAACTTCGCCGCCTTCTAGCCAGAGGATATGATCGTATCCCGCCACCGCGGCGGGATCGTGGGTGATATGCACCAGCGTTAGGTCGAGCCCGGCCAAGACACGCTCAAGATGCAGCCGCGTCGGAATGTCGAGCCCGGCAAAGGGTTCATCAAGCACCAACACCCGAGGCTGCATCGCCAGAACCGCCATCAGACAAACCAACTGCCGCTGCCCTTGCGAGAGTTGGTGGATCGACGCCTGCGCCCAGTGTCGCTTGTTGAACTGATCAAGAATCGCGGCCACGCCGCGTGCGGCCTCTGCTTTGGACTGGCCCATCTGCAGGAGGCCAAAAGCGATTTCCTCTTCCACGGTGGGAAAGATGATTTGATGGTCGGGGTTCTGAAACAGGATCCCCACAGCGCCGATCGCGCGGCGGCGGTCATGAGCCACGTCGACCCCGTTGATCCGCACCTGCCCCGTGTCTGCCGCCACCAACCCCGACAGCACCCGCGCGAAAGAGGTCTTGCCAGAGCCGTTGCGCCCCACAACTCCAATCCGCGCGGCATCAGACTTAAGGCTCACGTCGCGCAACACCGGCGTGCCGCCGGGGGTGTAGCTGATCCTGTCGATATCGATGAGCGGATGGGTCGGATTGGTCATCGGGCGCCTGTGTAAAACCGGATGCCCTGCCCTACCATCTGGTGCACGGGCGGGAAAGCCCGCTGTCGCTCCGCGCTGCGCCTCAGCGCGGCGGCGTCCAACGCCCCGGTAGATTTGGGTCACGCTGCCCGCGCGGCGCTTTGATATGGCTCAGCAGCCAATTCGGCCCGGCCATCAAACGGCTCAGCGTCGGGCTTTCGCGCACCTGCGCCTTGAGCTTTTCGATCTGCATCACATCATCGATCCGCCGATCAAGGAAAGACCACGTCGCCTGGTGCCCCTCACTGGTATCGCCCAGCCAATAAAGCAGCGTGGCAGAATAGACGCCCGACAGTGTGGCCCGCTTGCTGTACCAATTCACATCGTCCGAGGTATCGCCAAGCGCGGTCCAGATTTTATCGCAGGTCTCCCACAGCAGGCCCGCCCCTTCGGGGGCGTGATGCGGCAGGGCGAAAAGCGTACTGCCTCGGCGGATCGCCTCACGGTCGCCCACTTCGAGCCGCAGCTGCACGGCCTTGGCGATGCGGTCTCGGAAGCGCAGGTTTGCCAGATCAGCTTCGGCCAGCCCTTCCAGCATCTTTGCATCGCCGCGTCGGTGATACGCCACGGCCAGATCGACCGAACCACGCGGGCAGACCGCACGGGCCAGCGCCGGGTCCAGACCACTGTCCTTGATCGCAGCATTGAAGGTCGCGGGGGACCAGCCATCGAACGGCACATGCATCAATGCGGCATCAAGCAATTGGTCCTTTGGGTCGGCCTTGGGCGGGGTCATGGCGGGCTCCTATCGGGGCGTGATGGGGTGGACAAAGTTGATATAGGCTGTTATAGGCCCAATTCCTGCAATTCCTTGCAACTTTATCCTAGAAAGGTGGTGACAACCACATGCAGGTTAGTGTTCGCGACAACAACGTCGATCAGGCCCTTCGGGCTCTGAAGAAAAAGCTACAGCGCGAAGGCGTTTTCCGTGAAATGAAGCTCAAGCAACATTTCGAGAAACCGTCCGAGAAAAAAGCGCGCGAGAAAGCTGAAGCGATCCGTCGTGCCCGTAAGCTGGCACGGAAAAAAGCGCAACGCGAAGGTATGATGTAAATCACTCCCGCGACACGCGACAGATATATGAGACCCCCGGTGCTTGATGGCAGCGGGGGTTTTGTTTTGTGGGGAGAGCGGTTGGAGCCGGTCGGGTGACGCGCGGCGCAGATCGTGTGCAATCCAACTACACCGGCAGCGCCGTGGTCTTACACACCGTCCGCAATGCGAAACTCGACTGCATCTGCGCCACACCCGGCAGCCGCGCCAAATGCTGACGGTGGATCCGCGCGAAATCCTCAGTGTTCTCCGCCACAATCTTCAGCAGATAATCCGCCGTTCCGGCCATCAGGTGACATTCCAGCACATCGGGAATACGCGACACGGATTTCTCAAAAGCTTCCAAAACCTCTTCGGCCTGCGCCTGCAAGGTGATCTCAACAAACACTGTCGTCGGCATATTCAGCTTGCGCGGGTCCAGCAGCGCCACGTAATCGCGGATATACCCTTCCTTTTCCAACCGCTGCACACGGCGGTGGCAGGCCGAGGGCGACAAATGCACCACCTCCGACAGTTCGGAATTGGACATCCGCCCATTCCGCTGCAAAGCGCGCAGAACACGTCGATCAATCTCATCCAAGGACATTTGCGCAATACTTTCGCGTAAAGGAGCAGTCAGGCGCGATTATATTCGAATAATACGTCCCATGGCGACCCCAAATTCGCAGCGATATGCACGGGAGTTGTGATAATCCTGTCCCACTACGGAGGAGGAGTGACCCCCATGAAAATCGGATGCCCGAAAGAAATTAAGCCACAGGAATTCCGCGTCGGCCTGACGCCCAATGCCGCACAAGAAGCCATCGCCCACGGGCATGAGGTTATCGTGCAGGCCGGGGCCGGTGTCGGCGCGGGATTTGAAGACGCTGATTACACCGCCGCAGGCGCAACCATCATCGACACTGCCGAGGAAATCTTTGCCAGCGCCGATATGATCGTCAAGGTGAAGGAACCACAGGCCAGCGAGCGCAAGATGCTGCGCGAAGGCCAGTTGCTCTTCACCTATCTGCACCTTGCACCCGACCCGGATCAGACCCACGATCTGCTGGCCTCGGGCTGCACCGCGATTGCTTATGAGACCGTGACCGACCGCAACGGCGGGCTGCCCCTGCTGGCGCCGATGTCCGAAGTCGCAGGTCGTTTGGCCCCGCAGGTCGGCGCTTGGACGCTGCAAAAGGCCAACGGCGGACGCGGTGTGCTGATGGGCGGCGTGCCCGGTGTTGGCCCGGCCAAAGTTATGGTTATCGGCGGCGGCGTTGTTGGCACCCATGCGGCACGGATCGCCGCTGGTATGGGCGCGGATGTGACCGTTCTTGACCGCTCACTCCCCCGGATGCGCTATCTCGATGATATCTACGGCGGCACCTTCAAGACTACCTATGCCAGCGCAGGCAACACCATCGAACTGGCACGCCAAGCAGATATGATCATCGGCGCAGTGCTGATCCCCGGCGCGGCGGCCCCCAAACTCATCAGCCGCGCGCAACTGTCCGAACTCAAACCCGGCGCGGCGCTGGTGGACGTGGCCATCGACCAAGGCGGTTGCTTTGAGACCTCCAAGGCGACCACACACCAAGACCCGGTCTACGACGTCGACGGCATCATGCACTATTGCGTGGCCAACATGCCGGGCGCCGTGGCGCGCACCTCGACCATCGCGCTTGGCAATGCCACCATGCCTTTCATGCTGGCGCTGGCCGACAAGGGGTGGAAACAAGCCTGCGCGGATGATCCGCACCTCAAGGCCGGGCTTAACGTCCATGCGGGCAAGCTGACCTACGCTGCCGTGGGCGAAGCGCTTGGCATCGACAGCATCACTGCGGATCAAGCCATCGCGGGCTGACACCCCTTTGAAACCAAAAAGGCCCGCCAATCTGGCGGGCCTTTTCGTAAACACGCTTGTTTTAGCGGTTTTTAAGCGCGTCGCGAATTTCCAGCAACACATCCACCTGTGACGGCCCGGTTTTAACCTCGGGCGCAACGTCGTCTGGTTTTTCAGCTGCGGCCTTCACCCGGTTCACCATTTTGACAAGGATGAAGACGACAAAAGCGATGATGAAAAAGTTGATCACCGCCATCAAGAACGACCCATAAGCAAAGATGGAGGCCCCTGCCTCGCGCGCCTGCTCAAGCGATGCGTTAGCGGGCACATCCCCCGACAGCACAGCATAGTTATTGGTGAAATCCACCCCGCCTGTGAAAAGCCCAATAATCGGGTTTATCAAATCAGCCACCATCGACGAGACGATCGCCGTAAAGGCCGCGCCAATGATGATACCAACCGCCATGTCCATGACATTGCCTTTGGCGATGAAATCCTTAAATTCTTGAATCATAGTTCTGTCCCTATCTATGGCCTGCCGACCGTCCCGCCGCCATCGTTCGATTGTGAGGATTGGCAGAGAGGGCGGTCAATAACGTTTTGTTGGTTGTCGCCTGAATTGCTGCTCTGAACACCATTAGGCGTGAAAACAAACCCGCATCAGCGCACCGTCTGGGTTGAAATCAGTCGTAAGTCGCCCGTGAAGCTGCTCGGCTGCCGTGGCCATCAACATCCGTCCCAACCCGCTGCTGTCCGCACCCGAAACGGTTCCGTCGTGACCACAGCCGTTGTCCCGGCACTCCAACAGCCAGCCGCCCGCATTGTTTTGCCTGCGCAATGAAATGCTGACCTTGCCAGCTTGGTCCCCGGGAAAGGCGTGCTTGATCGAATTGGCCACGAATTCGCTAACGATCATCCCAAGCGCCGACGCTTGCGCTGCCTGCAACTCTCCCGGCTCGGCCGCACAAGAGATGGTGACATGATCCGGCGCACTTGCGGCGAGAAGCTTGTTCAACTGCTCAAGGTAAGAGGCGGTCTGCACCTTGCTTTGCCCCCCCTGGCCCATCAATTCGCTATGCAACGAGGCGACAGCCCCAAACCGCCGCTCGACAAGGGCAAGCACATCCTTTGCGTCAGGGTCATGCACCTTGCGCGTCGCCATCCGCAACAGCGACGCAATGGTCTGGAACGAGTTTTTAACGCGGTGGTCCATCTCGGCACGCAGGGCGGCTTCGATGCGAATTTTCTTGCGCAGCTCCAGCTGCATCATCACATGACGCGACAGTGTTTGCAGCGCTTGGCGTTGAAATTCGGTCAGGGTCCGCGGCTTGATATCCAGCACACAAAGCGTGCCAATGGCCTGACCATTCGGCGCAACAAGGTTCGCCCCGGCATAGAATTTTACCCGCGGGTCCCCGATGTGCAGCGGGTTGTCGGCGGTACGCGGATCAGCACTCATGTCCGAAATCTCAGTGAAGTCGCCGTCAAGAATGGCGTGAGAGCAGACCGATTGATCCAGCGCTGTCTCTTGGGGCTCAAACCCGACGCGCGCCTTGAACCACTGGCGCTTTTCATCGACCAAGCTGATCAGAGAGACAGGCGTCTCGCAAATCTTGGACGCAAGCTCGACAATATCGTCAAAATCAGCTTCGGCTTCGGTATCAAGGACATCATAGGAGTGCAGCGTTTCAAGACGCTGGTCCTGTTCAGCGGGCGGGTCAGCTAAAATGGACCTTCTCCTTCCAAAATTGACCCGCTGCACAGCTTTGGCGCAGCAGTGGGGTCGGATATGGCCTGCCTTTCGGGGGCAGATCAAGGCTGATGAACCTCCAGCTAGTGAAGGTTTAGCCCGAAAAGCAGCGGCGTCCACTACGCTGCCGAATCGATTCGCCTACTAAGCATTGATAAATGTTAAACTTTGCCGCGACTAGCCCTGCTGCGGCGTCACTCTGGCAGCGCACCGATCAGCACATAGCGCAGAATCTCGACCACCTGAGCGGGGTCCGAAGCCACGGCCAACGCGGCGGCATCGACCTCTTTCAACGCATGCGCGTGATCCGCTCCGTGCAGAATGATCAGCGACTTGCCCAGAGCCGCGGCATAGCCCGCGTCAAAGGCTGCGTTCCACTGTTTGTACTGCTCGCCAAAGCGCACCACGACCACATCCGCATCGGCAATCGCCTTGCGGGTTCGGATCGCGTTGATCTGCGCGCCTTTGCGGTCGTGCCAGAACTTGTCGGCCTCAGGCCCAAGGATCGCCACGCCGCAATCATCGCTCGCGGCGTGGTCAGTGACCGGCGCTGAGAATGTCACGTCGAGCCCTTCGGCCCCTGTGATGATCTGTTCGCGCCAGTCGGTGTGGATTTCACCGGAGAGATAGACTTTCATCGCTCGTCCTTTCGTTCAGCCGCGCAGCACGCCGCCCGTGGCTTTGGTCACCTTTTCAACAACCTTGGCACCAACCGCTTCGATGTCGGCATCTTTCAGCGTCTTGTCACTCGGCTGCAAGCGCACGGTGATGGCGAGGGATTTCTTGCCTTCGCCAAGGCTGCCGCCGATGAACTCGTCGAAAACGCGCACGTCTTCGATCAGGTTCTTGTCGGCGCCCTTGGCGGCATTCACCAGTGCTAGCGCCTCGACATCCGCATCGACGACAAAGGCAAAGTCACGCTCGACCGCCTGAAGATCGCTGATCTGCAAGGCCGGGCGCGTGGCACCGGATTTGCGCGGCAGCGGCACCTCGGCAGGGTAAATGGTGAAGGCCATTGCTGGGCCTTTGACGTCCATCGCAGCCAGCACGCGGGGGTGCACTTCGCCAAAGACGCCCAGCACCTTTTTCGGGCCAAGGCAGATTTTGCCGTGACGGCCCGGATGCCACCACTCCGAAGCACCCCGAAGGATTTGCACTTTGGCGGGCGCTCCGATGGCGGCCAGCACGGCCTCGGCATCGGCCTTAGCATCAAACACATCAACCGCCCGCGCCGCGCCATGCAGGTCACGCGGGCCAGTACGACCCACCAGCAAGCCGCTGACCATCATCTGCTCCTCGCCCGGCTCACCGCCGGAAAAGGCCGGACCAACCTCAAAGAGCGCCATATCAGCAAAACCACGCGCCTGATTGCGGGCGGCAGCCTGCAACAAGCCGGGCAGCAGATCGGGGCGCATGTGGCTCATATCTGAGGAGATCGGGTTTTCGAGGCGCGTCTCATCCGTGCCACCACCAAACAGCGCGGCAGAGGCCTGATCGATGAAACTGTAGGTCACGCATTCGTTGTACCCAAGCGCCGCCGCCGTGCGCCGTGCGGTCACCACGCGGCGCTGCATCGGAGAGAGCACGGGGCGCGGCACGCCGGACGTCAGGCGCGGCAGGGGTTTACCCTCCAACTTGGTCAGCGAGGCAATCCGCGCGACCTCTTCCACCAGATCGGCCTCACCCTGCACATCGGGCCGCCAACTTGGCACCTGCGCCATGTCACCGTCGAGCTGGAAGCCTAACGCGGTCAACGTCTGGCGCTGATCACTCTCGGGGATCGTCATGCCGACCAGCGACTGCACTTTGGCCGCGTCCAGCTTGAAGGCGCGGCGGGTGTCGGGCACCTGCCCTGCAACCACAACCTCAGACGCTTCGCCGCCCGCGTGATCGAGGATCATCCGCGTGGCATGTTCGATGCCATAAGGCGTCCATGCCGGGTCCACACCGCGCTCGAAACGGTAGCGCGCGTCGGAGTTGATCTTGAGCGCGCGGCCCGCATAGGCGATCTGCACCGGGTCCCAATAGGCGCTTTCGACAAAGACGTTCACCGTGTCTTCGGTCACGCCTGTCGCCGCGCCACCCATGATGCCGGCGATGCTTTCCACGCCGCTGTCGTCGGAGATGACCATCTGCCCCGCTTGCAGGGTGTAGGTCTTGTCGTCCAACGCCACGATCTCTTCGCCGCCCTTGGCGCGGTGAACGCGCAGGTTGCCTTTGACCTTATCCGCGTCAAAAACATGCAGCGGGCGGTTGCGGTCGAAAGTGAAGAAGTTGGTCACATCGACTAAGAAAGAGATCGGACGGAGCCCAATCGCGCGCAGGCAATCTTGCAGCCACGCCGGGCTGGGGCCGTTCTTCACGCCCCGGATCACGCGGCCATAGAAGACGGGGCAGCCGTCGAGCGTGTCTTGGTCAATGCTGACGTCGATGGGCGCGGCAAAGCTGCCCTCAACCGCGTCGCAATCACGCGGCTTCAGCTTGCCCAAGCCCCGCGCCGCGAGGTCACGCGCAATGCCGCGCACGCCGAGCGCGTCGGGGCGGTTGGGTGTAATGGCGATCTCGATCACCGGGTCGACCTTTGCCGGGTCATTCTCGGCCAGCCAGTCGATGAAGCGGTCGCCGGGCTTGCCCGAGGGTAGCTCAATAATGCCGTCGTGCTCTTCGCTCAACTCCATCTCGCGCTCGGAGGCCATCATGCCGAAGCTTTCAACGCCGCGAATTTTGCCGACGCCGATGGTCGTGTCGATCCCCGGCACATAGACGCCCGGCTTGGCCACGACGACGGTGATCCCCGCCCGCGCATTCGGCGCGCCGCAGATGATCTGCATGACGCCTTCATCGGTTTCCACCTGACAGACGTTCAGCCGGTCCGCATCGGGGTGTTTCTCGGCGGATTGTACATAGCCGAGGGTAAAGTCGGCCAGCTTCGCCGCCGGGTTTTCGACGCCTTCGACTTCGAGGCCGAGGTCGGTCAGGGCATAGGTGATCTCATCAATCGACGCCGTGGTGTCGAGATGGTCCTTGAGCCAGGAGAGAGTGAATTTCATTTTTCTGCCTCTACATTGGATTGCCTATTCTCCCAAATACGATCACCTAGGAGCGAGATAGGCGTAGCAAGTGCCACGGTAATTATCAGCGAAATGGTCAAGAGATATACTGCGATTGTGGACCGAAATAATATCTTCTCACGGAAGATTAACTCGGATTCTTCAATGACAGTGAGTTGGCGCCCAAATTCGACATGGTCTGCGCGGGGACTCTCTTTGGGGGTAGAAAGCCGATTTAAGCTGAAAGACTCAAACGAAATTTGGCATCGAAGGCAAGATATCGCGACACAAAGATAACCAATTATTTCGACTGATAGGATGCCTCTTCCTAACCAGTTTTCAGAAGTCGTCGCCCATAGCACACCAGTTATAGCGATCATCACAGAGACATGTGTCAGAAAGACACCTGCTCGCGACTCAGTTCGACGCAAGCCGTCCTTGACAAAATCATAAGAAAGAAACCGACCTTCTGTCGCAATTTTCCGTGAGAAAGCTAAGTCTAGTCGTTCTTCCTCACTAGCGTCATAGGCGGAAAAATAGGCTCTTAAAGTCTGCCAACTCACCTACTCAACCCACCATGCAAATTCGGCTGATCCAAGCTCGCGAACCCATAATGCCGCAGCCAGCGCAGGTCTGAATCAAAGAACGCCCGCAGGTCCGGAATCCCGTATTTCAGCATCGCGATCCGGTCGATCCCCATGCCAAAGGCAAAGCCCTGCCACTCATTCGGGTCGATCCCGCCCGCGGAGAGCACCTTGGGGTGCACCATGCCACTGCCCAACACTTCCATCCAGCCGTCGCCCTCGCCGATGCGCAGCTGGCCGTCGACCCAAGAACATTGAATGTCGACCTCAGCCGAAGGCTCGGTGAACGGGAAGTGCGACGCACGGAAGCGGGTCTTGATGCCGTCGATCTCAAAGAAGGCGGCGAAAAACTCCTCAAGCGTCCACTTGAGGTTCGCCATGGAGATATCCTTGTCAATCGCCAGACCTTCGACCTGATGGAACATCGGCGTGTGGGTCTGGTCGTAATCGGCACGGTAGACACCGCCCGGGCAGATGATGCGCAGGGGCGCGCCCTCGGCCTCCATCGTGCGGATCTGCACCGGTGACGTATGGGTGCGCAGCACATGCGGGGCGCGCGCGTCGCCCTCAGCACGGGCCATGTAGAAGGTGTCCATCTCGGCCCGCGCGGGGTGGTGGCCGGGGATGTTTAGCGCGTCGAAGTTATACCAATCGGTGTCGATGCGCGGGCCTTCGGCGACCGAAAAGCCCATCTCGGCGAAGATCGCGGTCAGCTCTTCGGTCACTTGGCTGACCGGGTGGATGCTGCCCTGACGCTGGTGCCGCGTCGGCAGGGTCACGTCGAGCCATTCGCTGCGCAGGCGCTCGTCGAGGGCGGCATCGCCAAGTGCGGCCTTCTTGGCGGCGAGCGCCGAGTTGATCTCGTCCTTCAGCGCGTTCAGCGCGGGGCCAGCGACCTGCCGTTCTTCGGGGGTCATCTTGCCAAGCTCGCGCATCTTCAGCGCCACTTCGCCTTTCTTGCCCACGGCAGCCAGCCGGATGTCTTCCAATGCGGATTCGTCACCGGCATCGGCGATTTGGCTCAGGTACTTTTGCTTCAGATCGTCCATGACAGGCCCTTGGAATAATACCCCGTCCTGCTAGCCCTCCCGCCTTGCGAATGCAAGCCGTAGGGGTTGTGACGACATGGGGGAACCACCACCTCTGCCAAGCGTTAGGCCGCATCCCCTCGGCGCGCCCTCACGGCAGCGACGCGCTCAAACTCCCCCGAAAGGAGAGACTATGAAAATCCTGATGGTTCTGACATCGCATGATGAGCTTGGCGACACCGGCAATAAAACCGGCTTCTGGCTCGAAGAGTTCGCGGCCCCCTATTACGTCTTCAAAGACGCTGGCGCCGACGTGACCCTCGCCTCGCCCAAAGGCGGCCAGCCGCCGCTCGACCCCAACAGCGACAGCGACGACGCGCAGACCGACGCGACACGCCGTTTTAAAGACGACGACGCCGCTCAGAAAGCCCTCGGCTCAACCAAAGTGCTGGGCGATGTGGATGCGGACGGTTTCGACGCGATCTTCTACCCCGGTGGCCACGGCCCGCTGTGGGATCTGGCCAATGACGCCGACAGCAAGCGCTTGATTGAAACCTTCTGGGCATCCGACCGCCCTGTTGGTGCCGTCTGCCACGCGCCTGCCGTGTTCAGAGACACCGAACATGACGGCAAGCCGCTGGTTTCCGGCAAGCGCGTCACCGGCTTTACCAACACCGAAGAAGAAGGCGTTGGCCTTACCGATGTGGTGCCTTTCTTGGTCGAAGACATGCTGAAGAAGAACGGCGGCGAGTATAGCAAAGGCGACGATTGGGCGTCTTACGTGCTGGTCGACGGCAAGTTGGTGACCGGCCAGAACCCCGCCTCTTCCGAAGAAGCGGCGAAAGAAATGCTCGCACTGTTGAAGTAACGACTTGGTAAGCGATGGATAAGGGGGCGCAACATTGTGCCCCCTTTTCTTTGTGGGAACCGTCAAAGGCCGTGCCGTGTTTTCTTTCTGGAAGGAGCCCCCGACATGGCAAACTATGACCGTACCACCGGCGCACCTTGGAGCGCGGACGACTTGGACCAGCTGCGCATCCTCGCGGCTGAGGGCACTTCGGCCAGCGTGATCGGCGTACAGCTGGGCCGAACAGAAAAGGCGATCTCGCACCAAGCGTCGCTTGAGGGCATCAGCCTGACATCTGTCAGCCGAAACCCCTATGACCCTGACACGCTAGACCGATAGCAATTCGCGCCCGTTCTTCTTGTGTCTTTCGACCAGCCGCTTTTGCATGTTTCCTGAAGGGATTGGCTGGGCAGACGGGCCGAAATCGCCGCTGACAATTTGTTCAGGAAATAGTCGGGCGAACTCTCCACGCTGCGCATGACCAATTGTCTTTGCAGTGTCAGCGTTAAGCAGGAAACTCTCGGTCGGTGCGCCTTCTGCATAGATGATTTGATGCTCTCTAAAGATCAGATGAAAGTACTCGACTCGTTCGATCTTATCCTCGACAGTGATCCCCGGCAGCTCGGTCAGTCGGATGGCGGCGACCAGCACCGTCATCGCACCGCACATGCGTTTCACGATGCCGGACCGCGCCACCATGCGGTGCTGGCGGGACACGATGAGGTCGCGCTTGGGCAGCCCCGCGCCCAATGCGCCTGCAGTGATACGGATGGGGTAAAGCTTGGGGTTTCTGGCAAGCTCGGGCGCGTCCACACAACGCCGCAGCGCGGTGACCAGCTCTTGATAGCCGCCGCCTTGGGTCAAAACGCGCATGCCGGGTGACAATGCCTCAACCGGCAGATCGCCCCTGTCAGTGGTGATCAACGTGCCCCGTGTGAAACAAGCTACGCCCGTCGAAACAAGGTCGCCATCCTTGCTTATCGTATCAATATCGGAGTTCCATGTCAGATCTCCCAGCAACCCACCTTTGGGCAGGTCTGAGAAATCAACGGTCATCGTGGTAAAGAGATCGCCCGCAGGGGGGCTTCCCGCCAGATTGACGATACCGGAATAGGTCACCTCAAGATCACCGGCTAAATCCTGAGACCCCTCACCCAGCCGGAAAGGAAACCCATCAAGCGAACCGGGGGTCGAGCCGCCATTTGGATCGTCATCCAGCGCATGGGTTGTATCAAAAACAGAGCTCGCGGGCTGGAGGTCAATCTCCATGGTTGCCAGCGGCTTGGTGGTTTCCAGGTGGTGCCAATCAAAGCCGAAGGACAGTTTCGAATGCTCACCAACCGCCGCGCCGTTTGTATACGCGTCCGTCGCGTGCCACGTAAGCGTTTCGGTGGTTCCATCCGCATAGGTCAGCGTGATCCGCGCGCCTTCCAGATCGACGCCGCGCGAACTGGTATCGTCGCGGATGCCGTGGACCGTCTCATGCGGATCCTCATCTAACCTATTAATCACTATTGCGGGCATAAACGTCCCCACCTTTTTATAAATAACCTGCCAACCAGCAACATGAATTACCACGCCACCTGTGCAGATTCTTTGCACAGTGCCCAGTCGTTGAGGCACATTGTCTTACGGCTGAGGAAAGGGCATGGCCACGGCAAGGATTTATTGAGGCAAGATTAAGTCCGACCTTCTGCGCAGCACCCGGCCAGACATGCAAAAAGCCCCGCCGTGGGGCGGGGCTTTCTAAAATTCAATGCAAAGTCAGCTTAGGCTGCCAGTGCGTCCTGTGCCTGCTTGACGATCGCGCCAAAGGCTTCGGGCTCATGCACGGCCAGATCGGCCAGAACCTTACGGTCCACTTCGATACCGGCCAGCGACAGACCATTGATGAAGCGGCTGTATGTCAGCGCCTCGTCGTGGCTGCGCACGGCGGCGTTGATCCGCTGGATCCACAGAGCGCGGAAGTTGCGCTTGCGATTCTTACGGTCACGCGTTGCATATTGGTTGGCCTTGTCGACCGCCTGCGTGGCGACCTTGAAGACGTTTTTGCGCCGACCATAATAGCCTTTTGCGGCTTTGATGATCTTTTTGTGACGCGCGTGGGTGACTGTACCACCTTTTACTCGGGACATCTCGGTACTCCTATATCAGCGGGCGTAGGGCATGAAGCCCTTAATGATCTTTGCATCGGGCTCGGACAGTGTTGTCGTGCCGCGTGCGTTACGGATGAACTTGTTGGTCCGTTTGATCATGCCGTGCTGTTTGCCAGCTTGGCTGCCGATGACCTTACCAGTCGCCGAGACCTTAAAGCGCTTTTTGGCGCTCGATTTCGTCTTCATCTTGGGCATTTCCGTCTCCGTCTTTTGAGTTCGGTATAAACACGACTCGGCATGCCACTTTCGGCCGGTCGTGCAGGCTAAGATGCGCCGTATAGGCGTGGTTGGCTAAGGATGCAAGAGGTTTTGAGCGGCGCGGCAAACAGCCCTATGGCAGTAGGTCTGCCACAACCGAGACAAAGACATCCGGCAGGTTCTCAAAGGAATAGCGCCCCGGATTTTTCTGCAATGCGTAAACGATCAAGCCGCCGGCAATCAGGACCGTGATCGCCGAGACGCGCGGCGACCGACGATCGGTCACCGCAGAGAGTATTGAGGGGATCGACAACACCGCCAGAACGATGCCCACGACCATAGTCAAATCAGAGTTCACGCACGCCCTCCCCTTACTGGGGAAAGGCTACTCTGGATCAGAGGCGTAAATCAAACGTTCGTCGCAAGGGGCCACGCGCAGGATGTTGGTGCTGCCCGGCACGTTGAAGGGCACGCCTGCGGTCACCACGATATGATCCTCCGGCCCGGCGTACCCCTCTGACAAGGCAGCGCGCGCCGCGCTGATGACAGCCAGTTTAAACCGATCATGCTCATCGGTGATGATGCAGTTCGTCCCCCAGCTTAACGCCAGACGACGGGCGGTGTTCACCAAAGGCGACAGCGCGATAATCGGCACACGGGGCCGCTCGCGTGCGGTCAGCAGTGCTGTGGTGCCCGATTGGGTGAAGCAGCAAATCGCCTTGATGTCCGTCGTCTCCGCAATCTCGCGCGCGGCAGCAACGATCCCATCGGCCACGGTGGTCCGAACGGCGGTACGCGAGGATTCGATGATCTGCGTATAAGTCGGATCGGCCTCAACCTCTTGGGCGACATTGTCCATCGTTGCCACGGCTTCCAATGGGTAGTCCCCAGCGGCGGACTCGGCGCTCAGCATCACAGCATCCGCGCCTTCATAGATCGCGGTGGCCACGTCCGACACTTCGGCGCGGGTCGGCATCGGGCTTTCGATCATCGATTCCAGCATCTGCGTGGCCACGATCACCGGCTTGGCCGCCGCGCGGCATTTGCGCACCAGACGCTTCTGGATCGGTGGCACGTTCTGCACTGGCAGCTCCACGCCCAGATCGCCGCGCGCCACCATAATGCCGTCACTAACCTCAAGGATGGCTTCAAAACGTTCTACCGCCGATGGCTTTTCGATCTTCGACAGGATTGCGGCCCGGCCTTTAACCAGATCACGCGCTTCGGTCACATCTTCAGGCCGCTGCACAAAACTGAGGGCGAGCCAGTCGACACCCAATTCGCAGACAAATTCCAGATCGGCCCGGTCTTTCTCCGACAGGGCCGCCAAGGGCAGCAGCACGTCGGGCACGTTCACACCTTTGCGGTTCGAAATCACACCGCCTGTCACCACGTCGCAATTGGCGAAATCAGGGCCACAGTCGCGCACCTTCAGACGGATTTTACCGTCATTGACCAGCAGGCTCGCGCCCGGCTCTAACGCCGCGAAAATTTCGGAATGCGGCAGGCAAACACGATTCACATCGCCCGGCGTCTCATCAAGGTCCAGCCGGAAGGCGGCGCCCACTTCCAACGTTGGGCCGTCTCCTTGGAACACGCCCACACGCAGCTTTGGCCCCTGAAGGTCAGCCAAAATGCCAATTGCGCCGCCGGTCTCTTTTTCAATTTCGCGGATGATACGGTGTTTCTCGCGGATCTCGTCATGGCTGCCGTGGCTCATGTTCAGCCGAAAGACATCTGCACCCGCTTTGTGCAATGCGCCGATCATCTCGCGTGTCTCAGAGGCCGGCCCAAGCGTGGCTACGATCTTTACATTGCGCAAACGTCTCATATCTGTTCCTTCGTGTCCTGTGTCGCCCCATGGGGAATGTTAACGGTAACATCGACTTATTGATGGCCTACCGCCCCTATGTGTGCCTGTCAAAGGTTTCATCAGAATGACGGCCTATCGCTCTGCCGTCCAGCCATATGAAAAGGAAGCTGCCATGCCCAGCCAACAAGAGATTGAACTGCAAGCCGCCGCCTTTCGCCGCTTGCAAAAGCACCTGATGGAAGACCGGACCGATGTACAGAACATCGACATGATGAACCTCGCCGGGTTTTGCCGCAACTGCCTGTCGCGCTGGTACCAAGAAGCCGCAAACGAGCGTGGCATCGACATGGGCAAGGAAGAAGCCCGCGAGCTGTTCTACGGGATGACGATGGATGATTGGAAAGCCAACTATCAGACCGAAGCGAAGGACAGCCAGAAAGAGGCTTTCAAGACCGCCTTCGAGGAGAATGTCGGGAAGGGCTAAATTGGGTCATCAAATCGAAACAATGCCGATCAAAGATTAGCATTGACCCCATAGAAGAAACAAAAAAGCTTACATGCGACTTGATTGAAACCTATATCCGGGCAAGCATCCGAGGCGTTCTTCTCAGGAGATTGCCCTATGCTTGCCCTTTTCGCTTTACCTGCATTGTTGGGCCTCGGCCTTATCTTCAATATTATCGACGACGATTCACAAGAGGATCGCCCGGAAGACCCGCCGGATACTTTGTTTGTGCCCGATGACGTCGAATCCTTTCGTGGCTCCGATGGCGATGACATCATCGTCGCGCGGGATGATGGCGGATTTATAGCAGGGCGTGAGGGCAACGATACGATTACCGGAAGTGACAACGTTGATGATATCGCGGGCCACGACGGCAATGATGTTATCGACGCCCGTGGTGGCGACGACCGCGTTTGGGGTGACTTCGGCGATGACACGATCACCTTGGGCGACGGCGCAGATCGCGGCATTGGCGGCAATGGCGATGATAGCATCAATGGCGGCGCGGGCGATGACCATATAAGCGGCGAGAACGACGATGACACGCTGATCGGCGGCGCGGGCAACGACACGCTCACCGGGGGGTATGGCGATGATCTGATCTACATGGGTGAGGGCGACGACAGCGGCGCGGCCTATGGTTTAGTGACTTGGGGCAATGATACGGTCTACGGTGGGACGGGCGATGATGTCATCCTCGAAGGCCGAGGCTATGACGCGCTTTATGGCGAAGCGGGTGACGATGTGATCCGCGCGCTGGACGGCACCAGTTCCCCTGATACGGTCGATGGCGGGGCGGGCAACGATCATCTGCTGCTTGATGATGGCGACATAGGCACGGGCGGCGACGGCGAAGACCTTTTTAGCCTCAATCATTCGGACTATGCCGAAGAACCAGCGATCATAGTCACTGATTTCAATACCGATGACGATCTACTCTCCATTGATACATATGCAACCGATCCGGTGGAGTTGATCCACGACCCAGACCGCGCAGCCGTTTTGGTGCAAAGAACGGGCGTGACCCTCGGCATATTGGAAGGGCTAAGCGAGGCGGACATTCCGAACATCAGCCTCGTGGAAATCGCCGCCTAACCGCAAACAGGGGGCCGCTAAAACAGGTAAAGCACGAGCCAATCCGCCTTCAGCGCGAGCCGCTCGGCCCCCTCAATCTCAACTGTCGCGGCAAAGCGCGTCATCAGATCGCCGCGTCCCCGCGTCTGCGCCTTCGCCAGAGTAAACCGCCCCCGGATGCGTTTTCCCGAATGCACCGGGGCCACAAAGCGCACACTGTCGAACCCATAGTTGATTGAGGCCTTCGCCCCCGCCATCACCGGCAATGCACCGTAAGCCATACCCGACATCATCGACAGCGTCAGCATCCCATGCGCCACGGTGCCGCCGAAATCAGTTTCTGCGGCGCGGACGGGATCGACATGGATAAACTGATGATCCTCGGTCACATCGGCAAAAGCGTCGATCCGCGCCTGATCCATCATAAACCACGGCGAGACGCCCAATTCACGGCCCACGGCGGCTTCCATCTCTGCCCGGTCAATCTCGTTGCGCATCACTGCCTCCTGCTCCGCGCCACCCTAGCCACGATCCCCGGCCCGGCGAAAGCCCTTGCGTCCGGCGGGCCAACTTACATGCTGGGTGCAACCAAAGCGGAGACATCATGAACACCCCAATCCTCGCCCTTATCATCGTGGCCGTCGCAGGGGCCGCCGTGGCTTTGCAGACGCCGATCAACGCCGCCTTGGGCCGCAACATCGGCAGCGGTGTCGCTGCGGCGGCGGTATCTTTTGGCGTGGGCTTTGCGATCCTGCTGGCAGTGTTGCTGCTGCGGGGCGAGCTGGGGGCTTTGCCCCGTGCGTTTTCTGCGCCGCCGGTGTTGTTGCTGGGTGGGGTGCTCGGGGCATTCTACGTCTGGTCGGTGCTCTGGGCGATCCCGACGCTGGGGGCGCTTACGGTGATCTCGGCGCTGATCCTTGGCCAACTCAGCGCAGCACTGGTCATTGATGCGACGGGGCTTTTGGGCCTGACGGTGCAGGCCATTACCCCCACCCGCATCGCCGCCGCCGCGCTGGTGGCGGCGGGGCTCGTTTTATCGCGGTTCTAAACCTCAGATCGCGGTTTTGCGCATCTCTTCGAGATAGATTTCGCGCAGACGCGGGGCAAGCTTGCCTGGCGTGCCGCTGCCAACCTTGGCGCCGTCAATCTCAACCACAGGCGTCACGAAAGCGCTGGCCGAGGTCACAAAAGCCTCATCCGCCTGCTGCGCCTCTTCGATGGTAAAGTTACGCTCTTCCACCTGCATCTGCGCCTCACGGGCCAGTTCCAGCACCGCCTTGCGTGTGATGCCGTGCAGGATGTCGCTGGAGGTCTCGCGCGTGACGATCTTGCCGTCTTTCACGATATAGGCGTTGTTCGATGTGCCCTCGGTGACGAAACCATCCTCAACCATCCAAGCGTCCTCAACGCCGGCCTTCTTAGCCATCATCTTGCCCATCGACGGGTAAAGCAGTTGCACAGTTTTGATATCGCGACGGCCCCAGCGGATGTCTTCAATGCTGATCACGCGAATGCCGTCACGGGCCGCCGGGTTGTCGGCCAGACCCGGCTTCGACTGGGTGAACAGCACCAGCGAAGGCGCGGTGGTTTCGGGATCAGGGAAGGCAAAATCGCGGTCGCCATCCGACCCGCGCGTAACCTGAAGATAGATCAGCCCGTCTTTGATGTCGTTCAGGCGCACCAATTCGCGGTGGATTTCCAACAGCTCTTCGGTGGTGGCAGGCGCGCGCATGTCGAGCTCGTTCATCGAACGGGTCAGGCGTTCGGCATGGCCGTCGAAAGCGATCAGCTTGCCATCCAGCACGCTTGTCACCTCATAGACCCCATCGGCCATCAGAAACCCCCGGTCAAAGATCGAGACCTTGGCTTGATCCTCGGGCAGGTATTCGCCGTTTACATAGACAGTTCTCATGGTCACCCCCAGAGCGCGGCCACGGGGGGATGCACGCCCGCGCCGTCAAATTTCAATGCATTCTCGCGGTCTTCGGCCAGAAGCAGCGGGCCGTCAAGATCAACCACCTTCGCGCCTTGGGCCACCAGCGTCGCGGGGGCCATCGCCAGCGACGATCCGACCATGCAGCCGACCATCACGTCGAACCCTTCGGCAAGTGCTGCATCACGCAGCGCCAGCGCTTCGGTCAACCCGCCGGTCTTGTCGAGCTTGATGTTCACCACATCGTATTTGCCCTTGAGGCCCGGCAGGCTGGCGCGGTCATGGCAGCTTTCATCGGCGCAGACGGGCACGGGCCGGTCCATGCCCAACAACGCGTCGTCTTCGCCTGCGGGCAAAGGCTGTTCCACCAGCGCCACACCAAGACGCACCAGATGCGGCGCAAGATCGGCATAGACCTCTGCCGACCAGCCCTCATTGGCGTCGATGATGATCGTGGCCTCCGGCGCACCCGCGCGGACGGCTTCAAGGCGCGGCATGTCATCGGGCGTACCGAGTTTGATCTTGAGCAGGGGCCGGTGGCTGTGCTTCGCCGCCTGCGCGCGCATTGCCTCGGGCGCGTCCAGTGACAGGGTATAGGCCGTGACCTCCGGCCCCGGCGCGGTCAGCCCGGCGAGCTCCCACACCCGTTTGCCCGCACGTTTGGCCTCCAGATCCCACAGCGCGCAATCCACTGCGTTACGGGCAGCACCCGCCGGCAGCAGATCATAGAGCGCTTGCCGCGTGATATCGCCGGGCAGGCCATTGATCTCTGCAGTGACCGATTCGAGGGTTTCGTCATAGCGGGCGTAGGGCACGCATTCGCCCCAGCCGGTCACGCCGCCATCGGTGATGCGGACGGTCAGCACTTTAGCCTCGGTCCGCGAGCCACGACTGATGGTAAAGACCTGCGCCAGTTTGAATGTATCTGCGGTAACGTCGATCTGCATGGTCACAGCGCCGCCAGCGCATCCGCCAACCGTGCCGCCCCTTGGCGGAACGGATCAACGGCGGGCAGACCAAGACGCTCTTCAACCTCTGCCAGATAGGCATCCGCCTCGGCTTCGGACATGTGGTAGGTGTTGACCGAGATGCCAACGACTTTGCACTCAGGGTTGGCCACCTGCGCCAGCGTCAGGGCCACATCACGCACGGCTTCCATGCTCGGCAGGCTGTATTCCGGCAGGCCGCGCATATGGGTCCGTGTCGGCTCATGGCAGAGGATCAGCGCATCGGGCTGGCCGCCGTGGATCAGGGCCATGGTCACCCCGGAATAAGAGACGTGGAACAGGCTACCCTGCCCTTCGATGATGTCCCAATGGTCATCATCATTGTCGGGCGTGAGATATTCCACCGACCCGGCCATGAAATCGGCGATCACGGCGTCCAACGGCACGCCTTCGCCAGTGATCAGAATGCCGGTCTGGCCCGTGGCGCGGAAGGTGCTCTTCATGCCCTTTTCGCGCATCGCCTCATCCAATGCCAAGGCCGTGTACATCTTGCCGACCGAGCAATCGGTGCCCACGGCCAAGACCCGCTTGCCACTGCGTTTTTTGCCGTCGGCGATCGGATATTCGACGCTGGGCACGCGCACATCATGCAGGGTGGTGCCATTGGCTACGGCAGCTGAGACCAGATCAGCTTCGTTGCGCAGCAAGTTGTGCAGGCCGGACGCAATGTCGAAACCCATGTTCAATGCCTCGATCAGCACCTCCTTCCATGCCGCGCTGATTTTGCCGCCCCGGTTGGCGACGCCGATGACCAAAGTCTCTGCCCCGGCCTCACGCGCCTCGGCCAAGGTCATGTCTTGCAGTCCGAGATCAGCTTTGCAGCCGTCCATACGGAATTGACCCACAGCATTGTCGGGGCGCCAATCTTTGATGCCTTGGGCAACCTTGGCGGACAGGGCATCAGGCGCGTCGCCTAAAAACAGCAGATAAGGGGTTTTGATCATGGCAAGCCTCCGGCATTGATTTGTCCGCATATTGCGCGCGAGAATACGCAAGTGCGTGGCGTTGTCGACGTGATAGCGCAATTTTGCGCTGCAATTCCGGCAAATTACCGTTCACCGCGCAAAAATCGTGCGTCACGCTTTGCCGGCTGCAAAACGGCCGAAATGCTGCAAGTGCGAAATCCTCTTGCGATCGGCGGCGCAATTTCATACCAGAAAGACGAACCCTAATGAAACATTATTACCCATAGGTGCCCCATGAGCTTTCGCATTCAGCCTGCCGCCCCTGCCCGTCCGAACCGCTGCCAATTGTTTGGCCCCGGCTCCCGCCCGGCGATCTTTGAGAAAATGGCAGCCTCAGATGCGGATGTTATTAATCTTGACCTTGAGGACAGCGTCGCGCCGTCGGACAAAGACAGCGCCCGGGAAAATATCATCAGGGCGATCTCGGAGATCGATTGGGGCAACAAGACCCTTTCGGTGCGGATCAATGGGCTGGATACCCCCTATTGGTATCGCGATGTGGTTGATCTGCTGGAACAGGCGGGGCCGCGTCTCGATCAGATCATGATACCCAAGGTTGGCTGCGCGGCGGATGTCTATGCTGTTGACGCACTCGCGACTGCGGTGGAAACCGCCATGGGCCGCGAGAAGAAGATTAGCTTTGAGGTGATCATCGAATCCGCCGCCGGCATTGCTCATGTGGAAGAGATCGCCGCGTCCTCGCCGCGTTTGCAGGCGATGTCGCTGGGGGCCGCCGATTTCGCGGCGTCGATGGGCATGCAGACCACCGGCATCGGCGGCACGCAAGAAAATTACTATATGCAGCGCGGCGATCAAAAACATTGGTCGGACCCATGGCACTGGGCGCAGGCCGCAATTGTCGCTGCCTGCCGCACCCATGGCGTGCTGCCCGTCGACGGCCCCTTTGGCGACTTCTCGGATGATGAAGGTTTCCGCGCCCAAGCGCGGCGTTCGGCCACGCTGGGCATGGTGGGAAAATGGGCGATTCATCCCAAGCAGATCGCATTGAGCAACGAGGTGTTCACACCCTCGGAAGAAGCCGTGGCCGAAGCGCGCGAGATTCTGGCTGCGATGGAAGAAGCCAAGGCGAAGGGCGAAGGGGCCACGGTTTATAAGGGGCGCTTGGTGGATATCGCCAGCATCAAGCAGGCTGAGGTTGTGGTGCGGCAGTCGGAGATGATCGCCGGGAGCTAAGCGCTTGTCGAAGACCGCCGGGGGCGCTGCCCCCGGACCCCCGCGGGTATTTGAGAAAGGATGAAGAGGTAAGGGCGTGGGCCTGCCTGCCTTTCAAACCCGCGTTGCAAACCGGCGCGTTGCGCTCCATATAACAGGGCAACAAGCCGGAGCATGCAATGACCCAATATCTGGATTTCGAAAAACCGCTGGCCGAGATTGAAGGCAAGGCGGAAGAGTTGCGGGCGCTGGCCCGGTCCAACGAAGAGATGGACATCACCGACGAGGCCCGCGCGCTGGACAAAAAAGCGGCGGGGATGCTCGAAGACCTTTATGGGTCGCTGACGCCTTGGCGGAAATGCCAAGTGGCACGCCACCCTGAGCGGCCTCATTGCAGAGATTACATCGAAGCGCTGTTTACCGAGTTCACGCCGTTGGCAGGAGATCGCAACTTTGCTGATGACCACGCTGTCATGGGCGGGCTGGCGCGGTTCAACGACACGCCGGTCATGGTCATCGGCCATGAGAAGGGCAATGACACCAAAAGCCGGATCGAACGCAACTTTGGCATGGCGCGACCTGAGGGTTATCGCAAAGCGGTGCGTTTGATGGAATTGGCGGATAAGTTTAACCTACCCGTTGTCACCATTGTCGACACGCCGGGCGCTTATCCTGGCAAAGGTGCTGAAGAACGCGGTCAGTCTGAGGCGATTGCCCGCTCGACCGAGAAATGCCTGCAGATCGGTGTGCCGTTGATCAGCGTGATCGTCGGCGAAGGCGGCTCTGGTGGGGCGGTGGCTTTTGCCACGGCGAACCGCGTCGCAATGTTGGAGCATTCGGTTTATTCGGTCATCACGCCTGAGGGCTGTGCGTCGATCCTGTGGAAAGACAGCGAGAAGATGCGCGAGGCCGCTGAACAGATGCGTTTGACGGCGGATGAGCTTAAGACATTGGGTGTGATTGACCGGATCATTCCAGAGCCCATGGGCGGTGCGCATCGTCACGCCGAAGAGTCGATCAAGGCGGTGGGCAAGTCGATCGAAGCCATGCTCAATGAACTAGACGGCAAAGATGGCAAGACCTTGATCAAAGACCGCCGGACCAAGTTCCTTGAGATGGGGCGCAAAGGGCTGGCGGCCTAAGCCAGCCGCCGCCGAAAACGCGGATCAGGCGTAATTTGATCGAAACCGGCGGCGCGGTAGAACCCCTGCGCGCGCCGGTTTTTTGTATCTGTAGCGACTGTCATATAGCTGCAGCCCCGCGCCTTCGCGTGCTCTAGCGCGGCCTCCACCAGTGCTTTGCCGATGCCGCGCCCGCGTGCGGTGTCGCAGACAAAGAGATGGTGCAGGTCCATCCCCCTTGCGCCAAATTGCAGCTGCATCTGGGGGCAGAGCGCGGCATAGCCCTGCAGCCCGGTCGCACCTTCCGCCACCAAGAGGGTCAGCCAGGGGGATGGTCCGAGGCAGTCTCGTTCCAGCGCGGCCAGCGTGAGTGTGGCGGTATCGCCGTGGTAGGCGGCCAGCGCATGGGCCAGATCGAGCACCATTGGCAGGTCGGATTTCTGAACGGGGCGAATTGGGGGCATGTCGTCTCTTTCTGTGATTGCCACAGGGAGACAAGCAAAGCCGCGCTGTGGCGGCTTGTGAATATGGGTATAGGTGCCGCGCCGATTAGGAGCGGGGATAATAGACTGTTGTGAGGCAGGTCTTTTCCATGAAGCCTAGGTGCCCCCCTACCGCGCAGCTGTCAAGCGCCGCATATGTGAGCCGGTGTGATTTGCAAGCGGCCCCAATGCACCCGATATTTATAGTACAGGGCGTCTGCGACACCCCTGTGCCGCCAGATGCCCTTGCTGGTCACATCAGAAGGGAGTCTGTCATGTATAAACGTATTCTCACCGCCGCCCTGCTCTTTGGCATGGCCTGCACCGGGCCACCGGCCTGGGCTCAGGCTCTGGCCTGCGCCCCGCGCGCGTCGCTCGCCACGAAATTGGAAGCCGACTATGGCGAGACCCTCTCGGCGCGGGGGCTTCAGAATCCGAACGCGTTGCTCGAGGTCTTTGCCTCTCAGGAAAGTGGCAGCTTTACCGTGCTGATAAGCCGGCCCGATGGCATAAGTTGCATTCTATCGACCGGTACGCATTGGATGGTCGAGCCTGTCGTGCCGCCGAAGAAGGGCGCGGCGAGTTGAGCATGGGCCGGCTGTCAGCTGGCCAACATCCGCAGCCCTTGGGTCACATCTGAGCGCACCGCCAATCGCAGCCCCGGCTCATCACCGGCGCGCAGGGCGGCGATGATCAACCGATGGAAATGCGGCGGCTCGGTCCGCCGCAAGCGACCATAGAGCGCGCGCATGGTGGGGCCCATTTGCAGCCATACGGTTTCGGCCATGGCGAGCATGGCAGGCGCTTGGGCGCGCAGATACAACGTGCGGTGAAATTCCAGATTGGTGCGGATGTAGCTGACCGCATCGCGGTGGGCCACGGCCTCGGCGATATTGGTATTGATCGTCTGCATCCGCTCGATCAGCGCCATATGGGCGCGCGGCAGGGCACGCGAGGCCAGTTCGACCTCTAGCAGCGCCCTGAGTGCTGCCAATTCCTCGATCCGCTCGTTGCTGAGTTCGGGCGTAGAGATGCGCCCCGAGGCCGACATCGTCAGCGCGCCTTCTGCCGCCAACCGACGCACTGCTTCGCGGGCGGGCGTCATCGAGACCTCATACTCCTTACCGATGCCGCGCAGGGTCAGTGCATGACCGGGCGGTAGATCGCCATGCATGATCTGCGCGCGCAGGCGGCGGTAGACACGATCATGGGCCAGCGGGGTGGCCTCGACAGGGCGGGGGCTTAGGTTCATGATGCGCTTGTGATCACAAATTCGCCACCCGTCAAGCGCGGCATTTTGTGGCCCAGTGCACGATCACCCGTTGTCCCGGACCCTGTGGCAATTTATCGGAGAACAAATCGCCAAAGGAGACGCGCCTTGACCAAACGAAACTTCATCCGTCATGTGGTCTTTTTCTCGGCCAAAGACCCCAAAGACATTCCAACGATCGTGGCGGGGCTTTGGAAACTGGCAGATATCCCGCATTCGACGACTTTCGAGATCTGCGAAAATACCCGCGTCGATGCGCTGTCGGGTGATGTGGATGTGGTGGTCTATGCCGAATTCCCCGATGCCGAGGCACTTGCCGCCTATAAGGCGCATCCGATCTATCAAGAATCCATCGATATCGTGCGGCCCCTACGCGACATGCGCGTGCCTGCGGACTTTTAGGGCCGGGCATGGCTGGTCCTTGCGTCCTCTTTGACACTGGCCCGCTGGGGGGTGGCACGGGTTTTCGCGCGCCACAGCGGATCATCAGTGCCGAGACCCCTGCAGAGGTGCCAGCAGCCTTTGCCGCGCTCGAAACGGCGCTGGCAGAGGGCGCGTGGCTGGCGGGCTATGCAAGCTATGAGTTGGGCTACCTCGGGTCGGTCAAACTGCGTGATTTGATGCCTGCGGAGCGCGGGATGCCCTTGTTGCGCTTCGGGGTGTTTGATGGCCCGGAGCCGCACATCTTTCAGGATGACGTGGGCGCGGCCAGCCTATCTCCCCTGACCCCGGATTGGGACTTTGCCCAATATGAGGCCGCCTTTGCGCAGGTGCAGGATTTCATCACTGCCGGGGATATCTATCAGGCCAATCTGACCTTTGGGATGGAGGGGCGTTTTACCGGCACGCCCACCGCCCTTTATGCCCAGCTACGCCAGCGCCAGCAGGTTGAGCATGGTGCCTTTGTTGATCTTGGGGGGCCGGTGCTGCTGTCACGCTCGCCCGAGTTGTTCTTTGCGCTGACTGCTGATGGCCACCTGACCGCGCGTCCGATGAAGGGCACCGCACGGCGGGGGCGGGACGCTGTTGAAGATGCCACGCTGCGCGCCGACCTTGCTGCGTCGGAAAAGAACATGGCGGAAAACCTGATGATCGTGGATCTGCTGCGCAACGACATCAGCCGGATTGCAGAGGTGGGCAGCGTCGAGGTGCCGAAGCTGTTCGAGATCGAAACCTATGAGACCCTGCATCAGATGACCTCGCGCATCACGGCACAGGTTTTGCCGGAGACGCGCCTGACGGACATCTTCAACGCCCTCTTCCCCTGTGGCTCCATCACCGGTGCGCCCAAAATTCGCGCCATGCAGATCTTGCGCGCGTTAGAACCTGCCCCGCGCGATGCCTATTGCGGCGCTGTTGGCTGGGTCGCGCCCTCAGGGGCGATGCAGTTCAACGTGGCGATTCGCACGGCGACCTGCCACGTCGATGGGCGGCTGCGGCTGAACGTCGGTGGCGGCGTGGTGCATGACAGCACAGCCGAGGATGAATATGCCGAAGCGCTGCTAAAAGCGCGGTTTGCGGCCCTGCCCTAGAACCGATAGCGGTGCAGCGCGCCGCCATTGTCGCGCAGCCATTGCCGGGGGGCCTGATAATCCCCGTAGATCCGCGTGACCTCGGCCCAGAACGCCGGCGAGTGGTTCATCTGCGCCAAATGCGCGACCTCATGGGCGGCGACGTAGTCCAGCACCTCAGGCGGTGTCATAATCAGCCGCCAAGAAAACATCAGCCCGCCGTCACTGGTGCACGATCCCCAGCGGGAACGCGTGTCGCGCAGGGTGATGCGGTTGTAGGACCTTCCTAGCAGGGCGGCATAGTCGTCACAGGCGCCAGCCAACCGATCCCGCGCCACTTCGCGCAGATGTGCCGCAAGCCGTTTGCCAATGCTGTCGTCCGGACCGGGCACGAGAATCTCTTCGGGACCGATCCGCACGCCGCGCCCCTGCCCGCCGCGCACCCGCAGCACCTTACCGCCCACAGGCAGCTCAGCCCCCGGTGCGACAATCACGTCTTCGCCGCGCGCGGCAAGGTGTTGGCGAATCCAGTCTTGCTTGGTCTCGGCAAAGGCCAGCGCCTCACGCTCGGCCAAGCGTTTGGGCATGGTCAGCGTCACCCGTCCATCCAACTGCGAAATGCGTAAAGAGATGCGCCGGGCACGGGCCGAACGGCGCAGGATCAACGGAATCGGCGGGTTGCCGGGCAGCACAGGGTCTTTCATTACCGGAGCAACGTCCCTAGATAGTGGCCAAAGCCTTTGACAGTGCCCCCCTCATATGGCACTTGGCCGGAATCATCTACACGCAACAGCAATATTATAAAGGGGTGTTTCATGCCCAATGAAGAATGGGGAACCAAGCGCCTGTGCCCCACGACGGGCAAGCGCTTCTATGACCTCAACAAGAATCCAATCATCAGCCCCTACACGGGCGAAGAGGTCGCGGTCGACAATTCCAAGTCGCGCATGATCGCGGCGGATGCCGAGGATGCGGTCACAGCCAAAGCCAAGAAGGGCGATAAGGCAGACGACGATTCCCTCGTTGATGACGACGATACAGTTGATGTGGATCTGGATGATGATCTGCTGGACGACGACGATGATGACGAGGATACAGTTCCCCTCGACGATATCGCCGATGTCGCGTCAGACGACGACGATTAATTAATCGACGGCGGGGTCAATTTTCTGCTTGATCCCGCCTTCGCCAGCGCCTAGTTAGCGGCGCATAACGACCCGGATCACACGATCCACGATGGGGCCTTAGCTCAGCTGGGAGAGCGCCTGCATGGCATGCAGGAGGTCAGCGGTTCGATCCCGCTAGGCTCCACCAAGCCTTTTGCAAAGCAAAAGGCGTCGCGCGGCAGTCGCTTCGAAGAAGCGATGAGAGCGCAGCGCAACAGTCCATACAAACGACACGACGTTATCTCGCAACTGCAAACGATGCTTTGCGATCGGAACCTCAGGGCCACCCCCTGTCTGCGCGTCGGCGATCCGACACTGCCTCAAGCCACTATGCTGGAACGATGATGTGCATCGCCTAGATGCACACCAAACCTTACCAAATCGCCAACCCGTCCGAGCGGGCAGGCGATGCCCCCGCACGCCGCAAGCTCACTACCAGCCCCGCTCAGAACACCGCCCGTCGGATCAGGTTAAGCCCCGCCACCATCAGCACCAGCAGCGTCATCTTGCGAAACAGCACGGGGTCCACTCGGTCCATCACCTTGCTGCCCAGCCAGACACCCACGAGCACTGGCAGGATCAACAGCGCCGAAAACGGCCAAGTTTCGGCATTCAACACACCCGACCCGATATGCGCGGCCAAGAGCGCGACCGCGCCCAGCCCGTAGATAACGCCTTGGATCCGCATCTGGTCGTGTTTCTCGGTCCCGAGCGCAGTCAGGTAGGCCACTGTAGGCGGCCCCCAGATGCCGGAAATGCCGCCGATAGCCCCGGCAAATCCACCCACCAGCGCCTCAACCTTCAGCGACTGCTGGGTAAGGCGAAATTTATACTTCGACAGTTGCAGCAGCGCGAACAGCACCACCGGGACCCCAATCATCAACAACATGACAGTCGCTGGCACCAACCGTACCAGTTGCGCTGACAACACCAACATCACGCCGCCACAAATCAGAAATACCCAGAACAGCCGGATCGACTGCAGCGCCGCTTGCGGCCCCTGCCGGAGGGCTTGAAAGGCATTTGCCAGAACCGTCGGCAGAATCAGCCCGGCCAGTGCCAACTCCGGCGCCATGAAGGTCGTGAGACCGGAAATCAGCACCAGAGGCAGCGCGAACCCGACGACCCCTTTGACAAAGCCACCGCAGAGGCCGATCGCAAGTGCAGCATAGAATTCTAACGGCGTGAGAAAGGGAAAAATACTGTTCATACCGCTACATAGCAGCCTGCTTGGCAACCGCACGCCGAAAATGGCCACGCAACATTAGAACAAAATGCTGCAGGAAAACGTATCTTTGTTGTGCTGCAACTGCGAAGGGTCTATGTCTTCTCCAAGCACGAAAGGACAGCCCATGGCACATGACGGTCAGGATATGACGATGCATAGCGTAATTCTCAATAATCTGACCGGGCTGACCGGCGCAGCACTGGCGCCGCTCGACCGGTTGCTAGAGCAGGCTACCGCCGCCGTCCGCGCACGGGTCAGCGAGGGTGACCGCGTTTCGGCCAAGCTGATCGAGGCCAATCAGACAGCAGCCCATGGGCTCGCGTGGCTTGCCACCTATGTGCAGGCGCTGCGGCAAATGCAGCTTTGGGCCGAACGCCTGCAAAGCGACGGCCGTTTTGGCGAGGTCGAAGAGCTGCTGCATCAAATCGCCTTTGGTGAATACCTCTGCCAGATCCGGGGCGGGATCCAGATGAACCAGGGCGAGATGCTGCGCCTGCAAGATTTGGGATTGAGCGCCGAAGATGAAACCGTGCTTGATGATCCAGCGATCACAACCCTGACCCGCAGCGGCAACACGCAGGCCGCGCGCAGCCGTCTGGTTGAACTCATGCAGGAGCGCAGCGCCGATGTGACCTTCGGCGTCAGCGGCCTTGATGAAGAGCTTGAGATGATCCGCGACCAGTTCCGCCGCTACGCGGTCGAAAAGGTCGAACCCTACGCCCATGACTGGCACCTCAAGGACGAATTGATCCCCATCGAGGTGATCGAAGAGCTGGCCGAAATGGGTGTCTTTGGCCTGACCATACCCGAAGAATTCGGCGGGCTGGGCCTGACCAAGGCGTCAATGTGCGTGGTCAGCGAAGAGCTTTCGCGTGGCTATATCGGCGTCGGCTCGCTCGGCACCCGCTCGGAAATCGCGGCGGAACTGATCCTCTGCGGCGGCACCGACGCGCAGAAAGAGAAATGGCTGCCCCGGATCGCCAGCGCCGAAACCCTGCCCACGGCGGTCTTTACCGAACCGAACACCGGGTCCGACCTTGGCAGCCTGCGCACCCGCGCGGTGAAGGACGGCGACGACTACAAGGTGACCGGCAACAAAACATGGATCACCCATGCCGCCCGCACCCATGTGATGACCCTGCTGGCGCGCACCGATTCCGAGACCACAGACCACCGCGGCCTGTCGATGTTCTTGGCCGAAAAGACACCCGGCGATGATGCCAACCCCTTCCCCACCCCCGGCATGACCGGCGGGGAGATTGAGGTGCTCGGCTACCGCGGGATGAAGGAATACGAACTGGCGTTCGATGGTTTTGAGGTTAAGGGCGAGAACCTTCTGGGCGGCGAAGAGGGGCGCGGATTCAAACAACTGATGGAAACCTTTGAATCGGCCCGGATTCAGACCGCTGCGCGCGCCATCGGGGTGGCGCAATCGGCGCTCGATATCTCGATGCAATACGCCCAAGACCGCAAGCAATTCGGCAAATCGCTGATCGATTTCCCCCGCGTGTCAGGCAAGCTGGCGATGATGGCGGTGGAACTGATGATCGCGCGGCAGTTGACCTATTATAGCGCTTTCGAAAAGGACGCCGGGCGGCGCTGCGATGTCGAGGCAGGCATGGCCAAACTGCTCGGCGCGCGGGTCGCTTGGGCGGCAGCGGACAACGGCCTGCAGATCCACGGCGGCAACGGGTTCGCACTGGAATACAAGATCAGCCGAGTGCTTTGTGACGCGCGGATTCTCAACATCTTTGAGGGTGCGGCGGAAATTCAGGCGCAGGTCATCGCGCGGCGGCTGCTGGGCTAACGCGCCGGGGTTGCAAGCGCTGCCGATGTCGAGGACATAGGCGGCGTTTCAACCCAAAGGACAGCCCATGCGCAGCTTTTTAATCCTCGCCGCCCTCAGTGCCCTGCCGCAATGCCAAGGGGATGAAACCGTCCGCGCCTACGGGGCGGGCGACAAGACGTGGACCTTGGTGGAGTTGGACGGCACCCCCTTCAATGCCCGCGCCACACTGACCTTCCCCGAGACCGGCAAGATCGCCGGAGAAGCCCCCTGTAACGCCTATAGCGCCGCGATGACGGTGCCCTACCCGTGGTTCGACGCGGGCCATATCGCCGCCACGCGCCGCGCCTGCCCGGACCTTGCGGCAGAGGCGGCGTTTCTGAAAGCCTTGGGGGATGTGACGATCTCGGACGTGTTGGGCGACACGCTGATCCTGTCGGATGACAGCGGCGAGCGGCTGGTTTTCAAAGGCGCCGACTAAAAGCGTCGATAAACCGCGCCCGCGCCTCGGGCAGCGGTTTGCCCCCCAGATCGCGCGCCAGATGCGCGGTCAGGAAATGGCCCGTGGTCACCAAGCCCTGCGCGATCTCCGCGTCACTGCCCGCGCCCCCACGCAGAACCGCAGGCAGGGGCAAAAGCCGTTCCGCCCACTCCCCCGCGCCTTTGGCCGAGACCGCGCGGCCCGACTTGGGCGAGACGTAGATCAGGTCTTCGCTCACCCCGGTCACCGCGCAGCTTTCCAGATCGAGCGCATAGCCCATCTCTTCCAGCAGGCGCAGTTCCCATTTGAGATAGGCCAGCGGCCAGACATCCCCCTGTCCCAGCATATCCAAGAGCGTTTCGGTGCGCAGGTAAAGCGCGGGATGCGGTTCGCGCTCGGGCAGGCAGAAGGACAGGAGTGCGGTCACCGCATTTAGCCCAGCCAGCGCTAAGCGGTCTTGCATTGCCACGGCTGCACGGCTGCGCAGCGGCTCTACGGTAAAGGCGCCGATATGGTCCTCCAGCCGCGCCCGCCATGCCAGATCAAGCTGGGCACCGGGTTGCAGACTGGGGGCGATCTTGCGGCTGGTGCCGCCGCGCACGATCCCGGCATGGCGGCCTTGTTCGGGCGTGAAAACCTCAATGATGGCCGAGGTTTCGCCATGTCGACGCGCGCTCAGCAATATGCCTTGATCGCGCCATTCCATCAGCTTAGCCCCGGTTCGTCCAAAAGGTGGCGGCCTTGCCTGTCTTCGACCTCGATCACCCAAAGGTCGGGATCAAACCCGCGCTGACGGGTGACGGTCTGATCGACCTCGGCATCAATGCCAGACGCCAGTTCGACCCACTTCCGATCCCCGGTCATCAGATCAAAGGAGCGTTGGAACAGCATCGCGCGGCCATCCAGCGTTGCCAGCTTGACCAGCACCGCGCCGCCGGTGTCATCCCCATGCGCCACAACGAAGGCGGGAATATCCTGCAACCGCAGCCGGGTGAGATAGGCATCGACCCAGAAACGTGCGGTCAAACGCGGCATGGCGGGCCTTTACGCTCAGTCGTTGCCATCTTTGAAATCCAAGCCCATCTCGGAATAGCGCTCGGCCTCTTCCAGCCAATTGGCGCGGACTTTGACCTGCAAGAACAGATGCACCTTTCGGCCAAGGAACTCTTCTAACTCCTCGCGCGCGGCTTTGCCCACAGCCTTGATCGTCTCGCCCTTGTTGCCCAGCACGATGCCCTTGTGACCATCGCGGATCACATAGACCAACTGGTCAATGCGGGCAGAGCCATCGGGACGCTCTTCCCAGTTCTCGGTCTCGACCGTCAGCTGATAGGGCAGTTCCTGATGCAGACGCAGGGTCAGCTTCTCGCGGGTGATCTCTGCCGCGATATTGCGCATCGGCAGATCGGCGATCTGGTCTTCGGGGTAGAGCCACGGGCCTTCCGGCACCTCTCCCGCCAGCCACTGGCGCAGCGTGTCGATGCCATGCCCGCGCTCGGCGGAGATCATGAAGGTTTCAGTAAAATCAAACCGCGCGTTCATCTTCTCGGTCAGGCCCAGCAGCACTGGCGCTTCGACCCGGTCAATTTTGTTGATCGCCAGCGCAACCCGGCGGCCCTTGGCGATGTTGCCCAGTTCCTCAAGGATACGCTCCACGCCCTCGGTCATGCCGCGGTGCGCTTCGATCAGCAGCACCACCACATCTGCGTCCGCAGCCCCGCCCCACGCGGCGGCAACCATCGCGCGGTCCAAACGGCGGCGCGGCTGGAACAGACCGGGCGTGTCGACGAAAACAAGCTGCGTCTGCCCCTCCATCGCGACACCACGGATGCGGGCGCGGGTGGTCTGCACCTTATGCGTCACGATTGAGACTTTGGCCCCCACCATACGGTTCAAAAGCGTGGATTTGCCCGCGTTGGGCTCTCCGATCAGGGCGACGAATCCGGCGCGGGTGGTCATGTATTTTTCTCCAATTGCCGCAGCAGCGTGGTGGCGGCGGCCTGTTCGGCGGCGCGTTTTGAGGGGGCGGTGGCGGCGGCTTCGGCCCCGTTGTCCAACCGCGCGGTAATCGTAAAGACAGGTGCGTGATCGGGGCCGCTTCGGTCAGTCTGCACGTAACGCGGCGGCATCAGCCCGCGCGCCTGCGCCCATTCCTGCAACGCGGTCTTGGCGTCACGCGCGTCTTCCTTAACGGTTTTAAGCCGGTCACCCCATAGCCGCAAAACCAACCCTTTTGCAGCCTCAAAACCGCTATCGAGATAGACAGCGGCGATCACTGCCTCAATGGCATCGCCTAAAAGCGCCTGCTTGCGCCGCCCGCCCGAGATCATCTCTGACCGCCCCAGCTTCAGCACCTTGCCCAGATCAATCTCACGCGCCACGTCAGCGCAGGTTTCCTTGCGCACCAGCGCGTTGAAACGCGGGGCCAACTGGCCTTCGGTGGCACCGGGATCAAGCGCCAGCAGCGCCTCAGCCATCACAAGCCCCAACACCCGGTCGCCCAGAAACTCCAACCGCTGATTGTCATCGCGGTTGGCCGAGGACATGGAGGCATGGGTCACGGCACGGACCAGCAGTTCCGGCTTGGCGAAACTATGGCCGATCCGCGCCTCAAAGGCTTTTAGGTCACCGCTAAGTTTCATCTGACAGCTTCAAAGAAACGATCGCTGCGCCATGTCCAGAAGAACAGCATTGAACGCCCGGCAGAGCTGAACACAATGCGGTCTGCACGGCCAATCAGGTTCTCGAACGGGACGAAACCCACACCACCTGCACGCTGCGCCAAACGGCTGTCAGCAGAGTTGTCGCGGTTATCGCCCATGAAGAAGTAATGCCCTTCAGGCACGGTATAGACGCCCGTGTTGTCCGACTGCTGATTGGTGATGTTCAGGATAGGATGCGACACGCCATTGGGCAGGGTTTCGATCTGACGGCTTTTCACGCAGGTGCCGCCTTGACCCACGGGGCCATTTTCGCAACGCGGGCGGAGTTGTTGCGGGCCTTGTGGGGCCATCGCCTCTTCGAATGTACCCGCGTCTTCAACTTTGACTGGGGTGCCGTTCAGACTGATGATCCCGTTCTGGATCTGCACTTTATCACCCGGCAGGCCGATCAGACGCTTGATGTAGTCACGGCCCGACACGGGGTGGCGGAAGACCACGACATCGCCGCGCTCTGGCTCTGATCCAAAGAGACGCTCGTTGTCGCCGTCGAACACGCCGCAGACGTCTTTGGCGTCGATCTCGACCCCAAGGCCGGGCAGCATCACGCTGGGACAGGAGGCGTAGGAATAGCCGTAGGCCATCTTGTTCACGAAAAGAAAATCGCCGATCAGCAGCGTCTCTTTCATGGAGCCGGAGGGGATCCAGAAGGGCTGAAAGAACAGGGTCCGAAAGACACCGGCGATCAGCAGCGCCCAGAAGATTGTCTTGATAGTTTCGACAAAGGCATTGCCGGTTTTTTCTTTGGCGGCCATGCGGCGCTCCTGACATATCGGTTTGGGGTTACATGATCCCCGCTGCGGGCCAAGTCAAGTGAAGCGGGCGCCGAACGGCCTGCCCCGCGTGGATATGACGCGAAACGGCGCGGCGACCCAGCCTTTGCAGGCTCAATCGCCAAGCGGGCGCGCCTCGATCACCACAAAGGCCTGCGCCCATGGGTGATCGTCGGTCAGGGTCACATGAATGATTGCCTCATGGCCCGGCGGGGTCATGGCGGCAAGACGGTCAGCGGCCCATCCTGTCACTTCCATCACGGGTTGGCCCGTCTTTAGGTTACTAACCGCCATGTCGCGCCAAGCGATCCCCATACGCAACCCGGTACCGAGCGCTTTGGAGCACGCCTCTTTCGCGGCCCAGCGTTTGGCATAGGTGCCCGCCACATCACGGCGACGCTCGGCCTTGCGCTGCTCAATATCGGTGAAGACCCGATTGCGGAAACGGTCGCCAAAGCGGTCGAGTGTGCCTTGGATACGGTCGATATTCGCCAGATCAGTGCCGATGCCGAGGATCATTGAAAGCCATTCTTGTCGCGTGACGGGGGCGGTATGCCCTTTGCGGACAATAAATCATGCGGCGATGCTGAGGAAAAGAAGCAATGCCACATGAAAACGCCGCCCCGCGGGGGCGGGACGGCGTTAACCGGGTCTAAGTGGTGTTCAGTTTAGGCGACGGCGTGACGGGCCTTCTCGGCTTTCGCCTCGTCAATGGCGCGCTGCACGGACGCGCGCTGCTCGGTCAGGAACTCATAGCCGGGACGGCCAGCGGTCGCTTTGATCGCGTCGTCGTAGTTCTCGACCAATGCGGATTCGCCGTTGATGATCTCGTCATAGACCGCTTCCGCATCGCCTGTGACCGCATCGCGCAGCTTGAGCCAACCCCGGTGGGCCGACGCGGCGACAGAACCCTCTTCGGAAACGTCGATACCGTCTGCGCCCAATTGGCGGTGCAGCTCGGTGTGAAACTTCTCGCGCTCGGCGATGCGCTGATCGAAGAAGCCGACAAAAGCCACTTCGTTCGAGACTTGCTTGCGGGATTCACGATAGCCGTCGCGGCTGTCGATCAGGCGGGTGTGCAGTTTCTGCAGTGTATCAGTATGGTCGCTCATTGGTGCCTCCAAGGTTTGTTAACCAGTCTGGCAGCCCAACGCGGCAAAGGCGGTTTAGGTCCATTCCGAGGCAATACGTGAGAGATTTTTTGCCAACCGGCCCGCGAACTAACCCTCGCGGGCGGCGTCCATCAAGCGGCGCATCTCGGTTATCGCAGGCTCTAACCCAAGAAAAATCGCCTCCCCAATCAAAAAATGTCCGATGTTAAGCTCGCGCACCTCAGGGAAAGCGGCGACTGGGGTCACTGTGTCGTAGGTCAGTCCGTGGCCTGCATGAACCTCAAGACCTAGGGACGCGGCAAACGTCGACATCTCACGCAGCTTCTTGAGTTCAACATCCGCCTCATCCCAGCGGCCTTCGGCGAAAGCATCGCAATAGGCACCGGTGTGCAGCTCAATCACCTCGGCTCCGATGCGGTTAGCGGCCTCGATCTGGGCAGGTTCAGCCGCGATGAAGATCGACACGCGGCTGCCCGCTTCGCGCAGCGGGGCGATGAAATGGGCGAGTTTGTTCTCTTCACGCGCGACTTCTAAGCCGCCTTCGGTGGTGCGTTCTTCGCGTTTTTCGGGGACGATGCACACCGCGTGCGGCTTGTGACGCAGGGCGATCTTTTGCATCTCGTCGGTGGCGGCCATCTCAAAATTAAGCGGGACGGAGAGGACCTCCATCAACCCTTCGATATCGGCGTCTGAGATATGCCGACGATCTTCGCGCAGATGCGCGGTAATGCCATCGGCTCCGGCCTTCTCTGCGATTTTGGCAGCGCGCAGTGGGTCAGGGTAGGCCCCGCCCCGTGCGTTGCGCACGGTCGCCACATGGTCGATGTTCACGCCCAATCTCAGCTTTGGTTGGTCAGCCATGTTGATTCCTCTCGCATCATTACCGCGACCATAGGTTGGAATTTTCGGCAACCCCATAGGGGGAAGCGCTTTTTCCAGAAATTTGATACAGGCAGAGGTTCAGTCCGCGTGGCGCTTGGCCTCGGCCTTTTGCGCGGCCTTATGTTTCAGCGCCTCGAACTTGGCCTTGATCATGCCCCGCCGCCGCTTTTGATAAGCACGCAGAACCGGGACCGAGATGTAATAAGCGATCGTGGCACAGATCATCCCCGGCAGGATGCCCCCGATCAAATAGGGGTAGAAAACCTGATGGAAAAAGACCGCAAGGCCGGACCAGTCCATCGTCGCATCGGTAAAGATCGCAAAAAAGTTTTCTTGTAGGTCGTGCCCCGCATCCAGAAACTTACCACCGAAAGAGCGATGCTCTCTCGCCGCCACGGGCGCGCCGAGGATCCAATGCCCCGTTTGCAGGGCCGCGATGCCGATGGGGACATAGGTCAACGGATTGCCAAAGAAGGTCGCCATAAGTGCTGCGAGAATATTCGCGCGCATCACCCGCCCGATCAGCGCCGCCACGATAAAATGCAGCCCGTAGAACGGGGTGAAGGTGGTAAAGACCCCGGCCCAGATGCCCCGCGCAATGCGTTCGGGGCTGTCAGGCAACCGGCGCATCCGGTGTTTGACATAGTGAAACGCACGCGTCCATCCACCGCGCGGCCACAGAAACTCGGCCAGCGCGCGCAGGGTCGGTTTCGGATCGCGGCGTTTGAAAATCAAGTCTCAGGTCCAGTATCGGCGTTTCTTCGGCGCGGGTCAGCCAGTCTTTTCGACAGTCTTTCCCGTGCTCATATTGCGGTGCCTGCTGACATCGGCGACCTCACTCTCGGCTTCAAGCGTGGACATCAGCGAATGCAGGTGTGTTACATCTCTGAGATCCACATAGACCACCAGCCGGTAAAAGTCAGGCTTACGCTCCACAAATTCCAAATCCGAGATATTGGCCGAGGCTTCGCCGATCAAGGTGCAGACCCGCCCCAACACGCCCGCGCCGTTGCCGATGGTGATGTCGAGCGCGCAGGTATAGACTGCTGGATGGCTGCCGTCATGCCAGCGCAGATCAAGCCAACGCTCGGGCTGGTCTTCGTATTCCGACAGGCGGTCACAATCGATCGCGTGGACGGTCACGCCCTTACCGCGAAAGGTGATGCCGACGATCCGCTCACCGGGCAATGGCGTGCAACACGGTGCTCGGTCAAAGCTCTGCCCCGGCTCCAGACCGACCACGGCGCGGCGCACATCGATCTGCTCGCCCTTTTGCGGGGCGAGGTCAGGATAGACAGATTGTACAACCTCCCGCCCTGTAAGCTCGGAACTGCCAAGGCGAGCGAGCACCTCATCTGAACCGTTCAGCCGCAGGTTTTTGGCAACGGTATGCAGTACCTTTTCGGTCACCTTCTTGCCGACCTGGGCAAAGGCCGAGCGTGCCAATTCGCGGCCCAGCTTGATAAACCGCTCCCGGTCCACCTCGCGCAGCGACCGACGGATCGCCGACTTGGCCTTGCCGGTGGTCGCAATATCAAGCCACGTGACCTGCGGGGTCTGGCCTTGGGCAGTGGTGATCTCAATCGACTGACCGTTTTTGATCCGCGTCCACAGCGGCACGCGCATCCCGTCGATCTTGGCCCCCACGCAGGCATTGCCGATCCGCGTGTGGATCGCATAAGCGAAATCAATCGGCGTCGCGCCGCGGGGCAGTTTCACCACATCGCCCTTGGGCGTGAAGCAGAAGACTTGGTCAGCGTACATCTCAAGCTTCACCGCCTCGAGGAAATCCTCGTGGTCGGTCTCGGCGTCGAACTGTTCGGTCAGCTGGCTGATCCACTTGGCGGGATCAACGGCAAAGGGGTTCCGGCTGCGCACACCGTCCCGGTAGGACCAATGCGCAGCGACGCCTGTCTCGGCCACGTCATGCATCTGCCGCGTGCGGATCTGCACCTCGACCCGCTTCCCGTCACGCCCCGAGACGGTGGTATGGATCGAGCGGTAACCGTTGGTCTTGGGCTGGCTGATGTAGTCCTTGAACCGTCCCGGCACCGCGCGCCAGCGCCGGTGGATCGCGCCAAGGGTGCGGTAGCAATCCTCTTCGGAGGCAGTGATCACGCGGAAGCCGTAGATGTCAGACAGGCGAGAGAAGCTCTGCTCCTTCTCCTCCATCTTGCGCCAGATCGAATAGGGCTTCTTGGCCCGGCCAAAGACTTCGGCCTCAATATCCGCTTTTTCCAACTCCACGCGCATGTCGCCAGTGATCCGCTGGATCACATCGCCGGTGTCGCGTTGCAGCGTAATGAAACGCCGAATGATCGACGCACGTGCATCGGGGTTGAGCACGCGAAAGGCGAGGTCTTCCAACTCTTCACGCATCCACTGCATGCCCATACGGCCTGCAAGCGGCGCATAGATGTCCATCGTTTCCCGCGCCTTTTTGACCTGCTTGTCAGGGCGCATGGATTTAATCGTCCGCATGTTGTGCAGACGGTCGGCCAGTTTGACGAGGATGACCCGCAGGTCTTTGGACATCGCCATGAACAGCTTGCGAAAGTTCTCAGCCTGCTTGGTCTCGGTCGAGTTCAGCTGCAGGTTGGTCAGCTTGGTGACACCATCCACCAATTCCGCGACTTCACCACCAAAGAGGCTTTGCACCTCGGCGTAAGACGCTTTGGTGTCTTCGATCGTGTCATGCAGAAGGGCGGTGATGATCGTCGCATCATCAAGCTGCTGTTCCGTAAGGATCGCAGCGACAGCGACGGGATGGGTAAAGTAAGCCTCGCCGGAATGGCGAAACTGGCCCTCATGCATCTGCGCACCATAGTCAAAGGCGGCGCGGATCAGTGGCTCGTTGGTACGGGGATTATAGCCTTGAACAAGAGCGATCAGGTCGTCGGCAGTAATGTCGGCGCTGTTCATGCCATCTGCCTCATAGCCCCGGCCGGGGCGCGGGGGTTACCCCTGCCCCTGTGCGGCCATCAACTGGCGCAGCAACATTTCTTCGGACATGCTGTCTTCTTCGGGCTTGTCCTGCTCGGCACCCATCAAAAGCGCCATGGCGTCTTCTTCGGGCTCATCGACTTCGATCTGGTTCTGATTGCTTTCGATCAGACGCTCACGCAGATCATCGGCAGACTGCGTTTCGTCCGCAATCTCACGCAGGGACACGACCGGGTTCTTGTCGTTGTCGCGGTCGACGGTCAGCGGCGATCCGGCAGCAATCTCACGGGCGCGGTGCGCGGCCAGCATAACAAGCTCGAAACGGTTCGGAACCTTATCAACACAATCTTCGACGGTGACGCGGGCCATGAAGCCTCCAATATCTCATTTGCTGCCAGAAGTGCGCTATTTAGGCCTCTTCAGGCAGATTTACAAGCCGTTATTACAGACGCCGCACGCTGGCGCGGTCCCGCTCCGGCAGGGCCTCAAGCAAGGCGCGCACCGGCTTTCCAAGCAGCGGATGCACCCAATCGGGTGCGACATCGGCCAGCGGCACCAAGACAAACGCGCGGTCTTGCAGCCGCGGATGCGGCAGAATCAACTGCTCAGGCGTGCGGCCAATCTGCGCCTCAAGCGGCAAGTCGCGCCACATCTTGTGGGTATTACGGTCTGGCAACACAATATCGTCACAGGCCAGCAGGTCCAAATCCAGCGTGCGCTGCCCCCATCGCTGCACGCGCTCTCGGCCCATCTGCGCTTCGATGCGGTGCAACACCCCCAAGGCTTTCTGCGGGTCCCACGGCGCTTCGACACGCACAGCAGCGTTCACATAATCTGGCCCTGCGCCTGCGGGAAATGCTGGAGTGTGATAGAATGAGCTTGTAGCGCGAATCACCGCGCCAGACGTTTGCAATAGCTTTAAAGCCGATTTCAGAGTTTCCTGCGGTTTACCCACAGAAGATGCAAGATTACCGCCGAGCGCAATCAGAAGGCTATACTTTCGTATAGGCTTTCTACTGCTTAATTCCATCCCTTCGGGGTCTTGCGGCATCGCTAAAAAACCTTAGTTATGCACCCTGATGTGGGGGCATCGCCTGACGTCACGAATTTTTTAATCCGCGACGATTACAAATTAAACCGGGAATACGGCGAAGCCTGCCGAAAGGATAGATTAATGTTCTACAAAGATGAGCGGTTGGCGCTATTTATAGATGGCTCCAACCTATACGCCGCGGCAAAGGCGCTAGGCTTCGACATCGACTACAAACTGCTGCGGCAAGAGTTCATGCGCCGCGGCAAGTTGCTGCGCGCCTTCTACTACACCGCGCTGCTGGAAAATGATGAGTATTCGCCGATCCGCCCGCTTGTTGATTGGCTGAACTACAACGGCTTTTCCATGGTCACCAAACCGGCCAAGGAATACACCGACAGCATGGGCCGCCGTAAAGTCAAAGGCGACATGGACATCGAACTGGCCGTTGATGCGATGGAACTGGCGCCGCGCGTCGACCATATCGTGATCTTCTCAGGCGATGGTGATTTCCGTCCGCTGGTGGAAAGCCTGCAGCGCCAAGGCGTGCGCGTTTCTGTCGTGTCGACGATTCGCAGCCAGCCGCCGATGATCTCTGATGACCTGCGCCGCCAAGCCGATAACTTTATTGAGCTTGATGATCTGCGTGATGTCATTGGCCGCCCGCCGCGCGATCCTATCTCCGCCCCGCAAGACTAGGCGCAAACCGCTTTATTCCCGCCCGAAACCATGCTGCCTCGTGCAGCAGTGGGTTATCTTTGTCTTATTTATCGGGACAGCAGGCACACGAATAACAGACCAGCGACTATGGCGTCACTGGTCTGTGAAATTTCTAAAATACCCCAGGGAAGATACAATACAGCACATGAACCCATGCGTTCCCCTTGATCCCATAGTACCTGTTCTCGTAGGAGTAGACGACCCCCCGAAAAAGGGGGGGTAAAGTGAGGGAAGATGCTCTTCGATGTCGCGGTACGGCTGGAAAAGCTGCAAGAAGTGAGCGCGCTTTGGGATGGGATCGTAGAGGCGCTTCGGCAGATCGGTTTCACCCAAGCTATTCACATTAGCGTTGGTGCAGATTTTAAAGACGCCCAGTTTCTTTCCACCATTCCCGACCTTTACGATGACCTCCCCCCCGAGGACGACCCCTTTCTCCACCATTCGTGCAACAGCTACGAGTTGCTGACGATCGGTCAGGCCTTCGTGCACCTTTACCCCGATGTCACCCCTTCTGAACATTCGCTGATCGCGCGCGCAGGACGCGAAGGTCTCTATGCCGCTTTCGCCGTGCCGATGCGGCTAAAAGGATCTGAACGGTTTGGCGGCTTTATCATCGGCAATGGGATGGAGGCCGACGAATTCAAACGGACCTTTAACGACATCGCCGAAGACCTCCGCCTTTTCTGCCTGCTAATGCACCGCCGCATCGAAGACCTGACCGGTACGACCCCCTTGCCCCTGCCCGAGGCGCCGGAAACCTTTGCAAAACTCAGCCCACGCGAAGCCGAGGTGGTGAACCTTCTCGCCCATGGCTATAGTCGCCAACAAACCGCGCATCGCTGCGACCTGTCGATCCACACTGTTTCGGATTACGCGAAGTCTGGCTACCGCAAGCTGGGCATCCGCAACCGAGCACAGGCCGCGGCGCTTGTGCACGGCACCGCGGGCAAGCCCGTGCCCAACAAAGACTGACGGGCTGGACGAAGCGCGCCCAAGCCCTTACCTCTGCGCCAACCGTCCGGAGACCTCGCATGACCAAATTGCCTCTCACCCTCTATCTCGCCGCGCCGCGCGGATTCTGTGCGGGCGTGGATCGGGCGATCAAGATCGTCGAGTTGGCGCTCGAAAAATGGGGCGCGCCGGTCTATGTGCGTCATGAGATCGTGCACAATAAATTCGTCGTCGACGGGCTGCGCGACAAGGGCGCGGTCTTTGTCGAGGAACTGTCGGAATGCCCCGATGACCGCCCGGTGATTTTCTCGGCCCATGGCGTGCCGAAATCCGTGCCCTCCGCCGCGCAGGCGCGCAATATGATCTACGTCGATGCCACCTGCCCGCTGGTCAGCAAGGTGCACATCGAAGCACAGCGCCATGCCGACGCCGGGCTGCAAATCATCATGATCGGCCACGCGGGCCACCCCGAAACGGTGGGCACCATGGGCCAACTGCCCGATGGCGACGTGCTGCTCGTTGAAACCCCCGCTGATGTGGCCAAAGTCACTGTGCGCGATGAGGGCCGTCTGGCCTATGTCACCCAGACCACGCTCAGCGTCGATGACACCGCGGATATCGTCGCCGCACTTCAGGCGCGTTTCCCTGCCATTATCGGCCCGCACAAAGAAGACATCTGCTACGCCACGACCAACCGTCAGGAAGCCGTCAAAGCGATCGCCCCCAAATGCGACGCGATGCTGGTGGTCGGCGCGCCAAACTCGTCGAACTCCAAACGCCTGGTCGAGGTCGGTGCCCGCGCGGGTTGCGCCTATGCGCAACTGGTGCAACGTGCCGATGATATCGACTGGCGCGCACTTGATGGGATCGACAGCATCGGCATCACCGCAGGCGCCTCGGCCCCTGAGGTGCTGATCAACGAAGTGATCGACGCCTTCAAAGCGCGCTATGACGTGACCACCGAACTGGTCGAAACCGCGCAGGAAAACGTCGAATTCAAGGTTCCCCGCGTCCTCCGCCAACCCGCCTGATTGACCGCCACGCGCCGCGCGCATAAACCGCGTTGGAAACTGCCGGAGACGACCATGCCAGACCTCTATGCCTACACAGACGGAGCCTGCTCAGGCAATCCCGGCCCCGGCGGCTGGGGCGTGCTCATGCGCGCAATGGACGGCGACAAGATCGTGAAAGAACGCGAGCTGAAGGGCGGCGAAGGCCAGACCACCAACAACCGCATGGAACTGATGGCCGCGATTTCGGCTTTGGAATCGCTCAGCCGTACGACCGAGATCACGATCGTCACGGACAGCAACTACGTCAAAAATGGGATCACCGGTTGGATCTTTGGCTGGAAGAAAAATGGCTGGAAAAATGCCGCCAAGAAACCCGTCAAAAACGCCGAACTTTGGCAACGGCTTGATGCGGCGAACGCGCGGCACAATGTGACGTGGAAATGGGTCAAGGGCCACGCCGGCCACCCCGAAAACGAACGCGCCGATGAGCTGGCCCGCGCTGGCATGGCCCCCTTCAAACCGGGCGGCAAAAAGTGAGCTTGCTGGCCCTGCTCGACTACGCCGCCGTGCTGGTCTTTGCCATCACCGGCGCGCTGGTTGCCAGCCGCGCGCAGCTTGATATCGTCGGCTTTGCCTTCATCGCTTGCCTGACGGCGGTCGGCGGGGGCACGATCCGTGACCTTCTGCTCGACCGCAATCCAATCTTCTGGATCGAAAAGCCCAGCATGCTGGGCGTGGCCATCGTGGCGGCGCTGGTGGTCTTCTTCACCGCGCACTTTCTGGAAAGCCGTTTTCGTACGTTGATCTGGCTCGACAGTCTGGCGCTGGCTGTTGCCGTCGCGGCGGGGGTCGGCGTGGCGATGTCTCAAGAACAGTCGGCCGCCATTATCATTGTCATGGGTATGATCACCGGCTGCATGGGCGGGCTGATGCGCGATGTGGTGGTGGGGCAATTGCCACTGGTGCTGACCCAAGGCGAGCTTTACGCCACCGCCGCCCTTTCAGGCGCTGCTGTGGCGGTGCTGCTGGCGCCCTATTTCGACGGCAGGCTCTACCCACTGCTGGCCTGCGCCGTGACGACTTGGGTGCTCAGGGCGGGATCGCTGTATTTCGGCTGGCACCTGCCGGTCTACAAAAGCACCCCACCAAAAAGCTAGGCGCTTAGACTGCGCTAAGGTTCGTTCCCGCCGCGATCTGCGCGCCGCGTTGAAACACATCGACATCCTGCACGCCCTTGCCTGCACGCTGCAACCGCGTCAGCCGTACTGCTCCGTCTCCGCAAGCCACGCGCAGGTCATCTGACAGCACCTCACCCGCCGCACCTGTGCCTTCGTCAAGCACCGATCCCAGTACCTTCACCCGCTGGCCATCAACTTCAAACCACGCGCCGGGAAAGGGCGACAGCCCACGGATCATGCGATCCACCTCAACCGCCGGGCGCGCCCAGTCAATGCGGGCCTCGGCCTTGTCGATCTTGGCGGCATAGGTGACGCCTTCTTCGGGTTGGGGCTGCGGGGTCAGCGTCAACAATTGCGACAGCGCTTTGTTGATCGCCACCGCGCCCATGGCGCTCAACCGGTCGTGCAATTGCGCTGTGGTTTCTTCCGCGCCGATATCCGTCTCTTCGCACAGCAGCACCGGCCCGGTATCGAGCCCCGCTTCCATCTGCATGATGCACACGCCGGTCTTTTCATCCCCCGCCATGATCGCACGGTGGATAGGTGCCGCCCCGCGCCAGCGCGGCAGCAGGCTCGCGTGGATGTTCAGGCAGCCCTGTTTTGGCGCGTCCAGAATGACCTGCGGGAGGATCAGACCATAGGCCACGACCACCGCCGCGTCCGCGTGGAGTTCAGAGAATTCTTCTTGCGGCTCGGGATGTTTGAGCGATGCCGGATGCCGCACCAAAAGGCCAATCTCTTCAGCGCGTTGCTGCACCGGGCTTGGGCGGGGCTTCTTGCCCCGGCCGGCAGGGCGTGGCGGCTGGCAATAGACGGCGCAGATGTCATGCCCCGCTTGCACCAGCGCGTCTAGTACCGGCACCGAAAACTCGGGCGTGCCCATGAAGATCAGTCGCATCTGTTCACTCCTGAAGGACGGGCAGCCCCGGGGCCGTCAGCCGCCCAGTTTGCGCGCCTTGCGCAACAGCATGTCACGCTTGGTTTTGCTGAGGTTGTCGAAATACATCTTGCCCGCCAGATGGTCGATCTGGTGCTGCACGCTCACGGCCTCCAGCCCAACGAAATCGCGTTCCACCTCCGCACCTGTCTCATCCAGAAAGCGCACCTTCACGCCGCGCGGGCGGCGGATCACGGCGCTGAAACCGGGCAGGTTCGGGCTGGCCTCCTCATAGGGGTGCAGCACGGCAGAGGCGTCGATAATCACCGGGTTTGCCAAGCGGATACGCTTGTTGCGCGCTTCGGAGGCATCGACGACTGCGACCTGCAACATCACCCCGATCTGCGGCGCGGCAAGGCCGACGCCGGGCATGGCGTCCATCGTCTCAATCATATCGTCCCAAAGGGTGCGGATTTCATCCGTCACTGCCTCAATGGGTTCAGCGGAGCTGCGCAGGCGTTTGTCGGGCCATGGGACGTAGCGGCGAAGGGTCATTGGGCGTTAAACTCCGCAATTTTGGCGGCGCGGGTTTCCGCATCCAGGTGATCGAATGTCACCACGCCATCAAGATGGTCCATCTCATGCTGCGCGATCAACGCGGCAGCGCCCTCAAAACTCTGCACAAAGCGGCCACCGTTCAGCCCGGTCCAAACCATCTGCACCTGCGACGGGCGCGAGATGTCGGTGCTGATGCCGGGGATGCTCAGGCAGCCTTCGGTATTGGTCACACGCTCTTCGCCGATCTCTTGAAACATCGGGTTGATGCAAACCAGTGGATCCGATTTATTCTCTTTCCAGCCCGCATCCATCACGAAGATCCGCAGCATCGCGCCGACTTGCGGCCCGGCCAAGCCGCGCCCGGGGGCGGCATACATCGTTTCTAACATATCGGCGGCAAGCTGCTCGATCTCTGGCGTGATCTCTTCGATCGGGGCACAGATCTCGGCAAGACGCGGATCGGGCCAGCGGAGAACCTCTCGCACACTCATTCGCGCGCCAGCTCACGCTTGAGCTTGACCATCTTGCGGGTGATCATCTGGCGCCTCAGCGGCTTGAGGTAGTCGATGAACAGCTTTCCATTGAGGTGGTCGATCTCATGCTGCACGCAGGTCGCCCAGAGCCCGTCAAAGGCTTCGCGCTGCTCTTTGCCGTCGCGATCTAGCCAGCGGACCTCAACCTCAGCCGGGCGTGTCACATCGGCAAATTGCTCAGGGATGCTCAGGCAGCCTTCCTCATAGGTATTCAGGTCATCCGAGGAGGCCACGATCTCAGGGTTGAACATCAACAGCGGGCGCGGTGCTTCGCCCTCTTCCTTGACGCAATCGAGCACGATCACCCGGCTCAACACGCCGACCTGCGGCGCGGCAAGGCCGATGCCCGGCGCGTCATACATGGTGGTCAACATATCATCGCCCAGCACGCGCAACTCGTCGCTGAGATCGGCGACAGGGGCTGCGGCTTTCTTGAGCCGTGGGTCGGGGTGCAAAAGGATCGGGCGTTTCATCCCGCCCATTTAGGCCATGCCCGGGCATCGCGCAACCGGGGGCTTGCAGCCCCGGCGGCAGCGGTTAGCTTGGCTTCAACATCAGGAGTGATCAGCATGAGTTTTGACGAGATCGAAGTGACCAACGTGAATTTTGACGAGATCATCGAGCGGCGCGGGACGCATTGCGCGAAATGGGATAAGATGGAAGCGGTCTATGGCGTGCCCGCCGAGAGCGGCATCGCGATGTGGGTGGCTGACATGGATTTCCGCCCGCCGCAGGTGGTACAGGATGCGCTGCAGGCTCAGATTAACCACGGCGTACACGGGTATTTCGGCGATGACAGCGAATACCTCGCGGCAATTCAGTGGTGGATGGAGAACCGTCACGGTTGGAAGGTCGATGCCGATGCAATCTTTACCACGCATGGACTGGTGAACGGCACCGCGATGTGCGTCGATGCCTTTACCCAGCCGGGCGATGGTGTCGTGCTGTTCACCCCGGTCTATCACGCCTTTGCCCGCGTGATTAATGCCGCCGAGCGCCGCGTGGTGGAATGCCCCCTGACCAACACCTCGGGCCGCTATGAGATGGATTTCGACGCCTATGACGCCCTGATGACCGGGGATGAGAAGATGCTGATCCTCTGCTCTCCGCATAACCCCGGTGGCCGGGTCTGGTCCCGCGAAGAATTGCAAGGCGTGGCCGACTTCGCCAAGCGGCATGATCTGGTGTTGGTCTCGGATGAAATTCACCACGATCTGGTGATGCCCGGCCAAAAGCACATCCCCATGGCACATATCAACGGGATCGAAGACCGTCTGGTGATGATGACCGCCACGACCAAGACCTTCAATATGGCCGGCAGCCACGTCGGAAATGTGATTATTGCAGACCCCAAGATGCGACAGCAGTTCGCCGCCCGCATGGCCGCAATGGGCAGCTCGCCCAATTCGTTTGGTCTACTTATGGCCACCGCCGCTTATTCACCGGAAGGCGCGGCATGGGTGGACGAACTGATGGATTATCTTGACAGCAACCGGAGGCACTTTGACGAAGCAGTAAACGCAATTCCGGGACTGCGCTCTATGCCATTGGAGGCGACCTATCTTGCTTGGGTGGATTTTTCTGGCACTGGCATGGATCGGGCGGAGTTTACCGAGCGGGTGGAAAAATTTGCCCGCATCGCCGCGAACCATGGCGCGACATTCGGCACCGGCGGCGAAAGCTTCATGCGCTTCAACCTCGCCACGCCGCGCGCGCGGGTCGAGGAGGCCTGCGAAAGGCTCGCCAAAGCTTTTAGCGATCTACAGTAATCGAAAAATGGCGCGGCGGGAGTGACCCGCCGTGCTGCTCCTTCAGGCCCGGCGGTCTTCGATCAGGCCCAGTGGCGCATCGGCGGGGCGTTCGAAATCAAGCGCCGGGCGGTCTGCCACGGCAGTCGCGCGCTTGAATTCATACTGCATTTCGCCTGCGTCTTCCTCGCTCGCCACTATCAGACATTGGAACAGGTGCAGGCTGCCATCATACAGGTCAACCAGCCCGCGCAGCTTGGGCGCGTCTTCGGCATCAACGGAAAATCCGGTCTTCCACATACGCAGCACGCGGTAGACGTTACCGCCCACCTCAAGCCGCAGGCGTGACCCTTTGCGCAGGCTTTCCATGCGCGCAGCATCAAGACCCGCTTGTATTTCTTTGGTCAGAAATTCTTCCATGATCGTCCCCCCGCTAATGCCTTCTAAGCTGGGCTAAAACGTAGGAAATTCAAGTTAAGATTTGATGACGTTTCGGCAGCCTGCGCCAGCGCAGAGCAGCTGCGCGCGCATGAAGATGTGCAGCCCGGGCGCGCGGCCCTAGATATACCCCCAAACGTGCAAAGGAGAACAAGATGGGCCTTTTGGTCGACGGAAAATGGCAAGACAATTGGTATGACACCAAATCCTCGGGTGGCAAATTTGAACGCAGCGAAGCGCAGTTTCGCAACTGGGTGACCGCCGATGGCAGCGCCGGACCCAGCGGCGAAGGCGGCTTCAAAGCAGAATCGGGGCGCTATCACCTCTATGTCAGCTATGCCTGCCCATGGGCGCACCGCGCGCTGATCTTTCGGCAGTTGAAAGGCTTGGAGGATCATATCGGCGTATCGGTCGTGCATCCCGACATGCTGGGCGAGGGCTGGACCTTTGACGCAGACTTCCCCGGCGCCACCGGCGACCAACTTTTCAACCTGCCCTTCGCCCGCGACATCTATACCCGCGCCGATCCCAAGTTCACGGGCCGCGTTACCGTGCCGATCCTTTGGGACAAAGAGCGCGAGACCATCGTCAGCAATGAGTCCGCCGAGATCATCCGCATGTTCAACAGCGCCTTTGATGAGATCACCGGTGACAGCAATGACTACTACCCCACAGAGCTGCACGACCGCATCGAAGAGGTGAACGCCCGCATCTATGACACGCTAAATAACGGGGTCTACAAGGCCGGTTTCGCCACCACGCAAGAGGCCTATGACGCCGCCGTGCATCCGCTTTTCGACACGCTGGATTGGATCGAAGACATCCTATCGCAGAACCGCTATCTCGCGGGCGATAAGATGACAGAGGCCGATTGGCGGCTTTTCACTACGCTGGTGCGCTTCGACAAGGTCTATCACCTGCATTTCAAATGTAACCGCAAGCGGATCATCGATTACCCAAACCTCTGGGCCTATACGCGCGAGCTTTTTCAGGTGTCGGGCGTGGCCGAGACCGTGAACTTTGACCACATCGTGCGGCACTACCACTACAGTCACGATACCATTAACCCGAACCGGATCATTCCGATCAATCCGGTGCTCGACTTCGACGCCCCGCACGGGCGCGGTTAACCGACACCCCCTGCCTTGCGGAAGGCGCTTGATCGCGCAGCCCTTTTGCGCTTTCACCGCAGCAACGGCAGGGGGATCATCATGCAACAGCCAGACCAGCGTGACCACGGCGGCGGTGTCGATGCGGCAGCGGCGCGTTTCGGCGGGCAGCGTGCGGATTGGATTGACCTGTCAACCGGGATCAATCCGCAGCCCTACCCGATCCCTGCCCTGCCAGCGGACGCGTGGAACGCGCTCCCCGACGCTGCGGCGCAAACCGCGCTTGAGGACGCCGCCCGCGCGTTCTGGCAGGTGCCCGCCGGGACAGCGCTCCTCGCCGTGCCGGGTGCGTCATCGGCAATTGCCCGCATCCCGGCGCTTGCCCCGCGTGGCACTGTGCGCATCCCCGGACCAACCTATAATGAACATGCCGCCAGTTTCGCCGATAGCGGTTGGGAAGTCGTTGAGGAAGGTAACACAAATGCCGCCGTCCATGTGCACCCCAACAACCCCGACGGGCGGCTTTGGAGCAAGACACAGACCACCGCCCCGCTCAGCATCATCGACGAAAGCTTTTGCGACATCACCCCCGATGCTACCCTCATGACGCAGGCCACGACACCCGGCACGTTGATCTTGAAAAGTTTCGGCAAGTTCTGGGGGCTCGCCGGATTGCGGCTGGGGTTCGTTATCGGCGATCCGGCCTTGGTGGCCGAGCTTCGGCGGATGCTTGGCCCGTGGCCGGTAAGCGGCCCGGCGCTGCATATCGGCGCAGCGGCGTTGCGTGATACGGATTGGGCCGACGCCACGCGAACCCGGCTCGCTACAGAGACAGACCGCCTTGATACCCTGTTGACTGGCGCAGGCGCGGAGATTGTCGGCGGTACCCCGCTCTTCCGCCTCTATGAAGTCGACGATGCGCAAGCTTGGCAGGTCCGCCTCGCCGAGCAGCACATCTGGACCCGTGTTTTTCCCTACAACCCGCGCTGGCTGCGCCTCGGCCTGCCCGCCCCCGACGGCTGGGCGCGGCTGGAGCAGGCGCTGGCATGAGCACCGCGGCGATCCTCGCGCTGGCCATGTTGCTGGACGCAGCTTTGGGAGAGCCGGAATGGCTCTGGCGGCGCTTGCCGCATCCGGCTGTGCTGATGGGGCGCTTGATTGGTTGGGGGGATCGGCGGTTGAACCACGGCCAAGCGCGACGCACGAAGGGCGTGGCGCTGCTGCTATCGCTGATGGTCGGGGTTGCGCTGCTTGGCTGGGCGCTGAGCCTCCTCGGCCCGATCATTGAAATCATCATCGCCGCGATCCTGCTCGCACAACGCTCCCTCGTCGAACACCTCCGCGCTGTGGCGGACGGTCTGCGCCAATCGCTGCCCGCGGGCAGCCGCGCCGTGGCGATGATCGTCAGCCGCGACACGGCCGAGATGACCGAAGACGCCGTGGCACGCTCTGCCATCGAAAGTGGCGCGGAGAATCTCAGCGACGGCATCATTGCGCCTGCCCTTTGGTTCCTGCTGGCCGGTCTGCCGGGGCTGTTGGTCTATAAAATCGTCAACACCGCCGACAGTATGATCGGCTACCGCACCCCGCGCTATGCGGATTTCGGCTGGGCTGCGGCGCGGATGGATGACCTGCTGAACCTCGTCCCTGCCCGGCTGACCGCGCTGCTGATCGCCCTGCCCGGCGGGGTCTTGCATCACTGGCGCGACATCCGCGCTGATGCGGCGCTGCACCGCTCACCCAATGCCGGTTGGCCGGAAGCCGCCATGGCGCGGGCCACGGGTGTGGCACTTGCAGGCCCGCGCGCCTATGATGGGCAATTGCAGCAGTTCGCTTGGGTTCACGGCGCGGGGGCGCGCGTCATCGGACCTCAGGCAATCGATGCGGCCATCACCCGCCTCTGGCAGGCATGGTTGGTGATGTGGGCAATCGCCCTAGTTCTGGCCTGTCTGTGACCATGAGGATACCTATGCGCCCCACCTTTCTAGCCGCCGCCCTTGCGGCGTTCACCCTTCCCGCCACCGCCTATGCGCAATCGGCCTGCGGCGGTGATTTCCCCAGCTTCATCGCCGATGCCAAGGCCGAGGCCGTGGCCAATGGCGCCGACCCTGCCACCGCCGATCGGTTTTTTGCTGGCCTGCGCCAAGACCCCGCCGTGCTGCGCGCGGATCAGGCGCAAGGGGTGTTTCAAAAGCCATTCATCGAATTTTCGCGCCACCTGATCTCCAACGACCGGATCAACCGGGGCCGCGCCATGGCCGACAAATACGACGCGATCTTTGACCGGGTTGAATCCGAATACGGTGTCAGCCGTGGCGTGCTCTTGGCCTTCTGGGCGTTCGAGACGGACTACGGCGCAATCCAAGGCGACTTTAACACCGCCAACGCGCTGGCCACGCTGGCCCATGACTGCCGCCGCCCCGAACTGTTCCGCCCTCAGCTTTTCGCGGCTTTGGAGCTATTCGAGCGCGGCGAGTTTGACCCGGCCACCACCACCGGCGCTTGGGCGGGTGAGATCGGCATGGTGCAAATGCTGCCGCGCGACATCATCGAAAACGGTGTGGACGGCGATGGCGATGGCGAAGTCTCCTTGAAAACCTCCGCTCCCGATGCGCTGCTGTCGGGTGCCAAAATGCTGAAAAGCCTCGGCTGGCGCGCGGGTGAGCCTTGGCTGGCCGAAGTCACTCTGCCGCAGGAATTTGACTGGTCGCAAACCGGGCTGGAAACCTCCAAATCCGTCAGCGAATGGCAGGCCATGGGCGTGTCCCCGCGGGGCGGACCGCTGGCCGAGGGGCTGACCGCCTCCGTCCTGCTGCCACAAGGGCGCGGCGGGCCTGCTTTCATCGCCTATCCGAATTTCCGGGTCTATTTCGAATGGAACCAAAGCTTTACCTACGTCATGACCGCCGCCTATTTCGCCACGCGGCTGGAAGGCGCGCAGGTCTATGACGCGGGCAATCCGCAACCGGGGCTTAGCGGGGAGGCGATGAAAACGCTTCAGCGCAAACTCCAGTCTATGGGCTATGATGTGGGCGATGTGGACGGCATCCTCGGCTCTGGCACCCGCGCCGCCGTGCGGGCTGAACAGGAACGCCTTGGCATGCCCGTCGATGGCTGGCCCACGCCCAGCTTGCTGAACCAACTGTAAGGAGAGCCCCTGATGGCCTTAAAGAAAACCGCCGCCGGAATGGTGTCCGAGGCCCGTGCCCGGATCGAAGAGATCGACAGCGCCGAGGCCATCGCCATGCTGGACGACGAAAACGTGCAATTCGTCGACCTGCGTGATCCCCGCGAACGCGAGCGTACCGGGTTCATCCCCGGTGCGTTCCACTGCCCGCGCGGCATGCTGGAGTTTTGGGTCGACCCCGACAGCCCCTATTTCAAAGAGGTCTTTGCCCAAGACAAGAAGTTCGTCTTCCACTGCGCCTCTGGCTGGCGCTCGGCCATCTCTGTCGCAACGCTGCAAGACATGGGCTTTGACGCGGCGCACCTGAAGGACGGTTTCGGCGGATGGGAAAAGGCGGGCGGCCCAAAAGAGGGCGGACAGGTCGAGAAACCCTGACCTGAAGGCTTTGATCTGGCCTCCCTTTCGCAAAGCTGCCACAACCTGTGCAACGTCATAGGAGAGACAGAATGACCGAGATCAAACGCCACCACACCAACACCCGCATGAGCCAGATCGTTGAGCATGGCGATGTGATTTACCTTGCTGGCCAAGTCGGCACGGCGGGCGCAGATGTGGCCACCCAGACCCAAGATTGCCTCGATAAGGTCGATGCCCTGCTGGCCGAGGTTGGCAGCGACAAGACCCGCATCCTGCAATCAACCATCTGGTTGGCCGACATGGCCGATTTCGCCGCGATGAACGGCGTTTGGGATGCTTGGGTGGCTGAGGGCCACGCCCCCGCGCGCGCCTGCGGCGAATCCAAACTCGCAACGCCAGAATATCTCGTCGAAGTGCTGGTCATCGCCGCCAAGGCCTAAGCCACTTTCACCCCGTGCCTTCCCGGCGCGGGGTGCTGCGCAGCGCGCGGGCACTGTCCCCCGCCCCCAGACGTGCTAGACAGGCCCATCCGAGCCGAAAGCATCGCATGACCCCCTGCACCCTCACTGCCTTGTCCGATCTGGCCCAGCTTAACGTCGACACAATCATCGACGTGCGCGCCCCGTCGGAGTTTGCCCAAGATCACCTGCCCGGCGCGATCAATCTGCCCGTGCTCTCGGACGCGGAGCGGGCCGAGGTGGGCACGATTTACAAACAAGTCAGCCCCTTCGACGCCCGCAAGATCGGCGGCGCGCTGGTGGCGCAGAACACGGCGCGACACTTGCAAACGGCGCTTGCGGGTAAAGACGGCAGCTGGCAACCGCTGGTCTATTGCTGGCGCGGCGGGCAGCGTTCGGGCGCGTTCTCGACGATCCTCGATCAGGTCGGCTGGCGTGTGCAACTCCTGCGTGGCGGCTATCGCAGCTATCGCCGGCTGGTGGTAGCGGCGCTTTACGACACGCCCCTGCCGCACCGTTTGATGCTTATCGAAGGCGGCACCGGCACCGCAAAGACTCGACTGTTGCAGCATCTGGAACAGGCGGGCGCGCAGGTGCTTGACCTTGAAGGGCTGGCGCAGCATCGCGGCTCGCTGTTTGGCGCTGTGGACGGCGGCCAGCCGCACCAGAAGATGTTTGAAAGCCGTCTGGCCCAAGCCCTCGCCCCGCTCGATCCAGCGCAGATCACATGGGTTGAGGCCGAAAGCAGCAAGATCGGGGACATCACCCTGCCCCCCGCGCTCTGGGCCGCGATGATCGCCGCACCACGGGTTGAGATCGACGCACCGCTCGCCGCGCGGGCGCATTTCCTGTGCCACGCCTATGACGATCTGACCGCCGACCCTAGCCTGCTCAAAGACCGCATCGACAAGCTGCGCCCCTATCACAGCGGTGAAACAATCTCCGCATGGCAGACCCAAGCCCGGGTTGGCGATTGGGCCACGCTTGCCGAAGGGTTAATCGGCCAGCACTACGATCCGCGCTATGCAAAGACAGCCAGCCGCAACCCCGCGCCCGTTGAGCGGCTTTCGCTGAACGACCTTGATGAAACCACATTGGCCGAGACCGCCACCGCGCTGCACAGCCGCTTCAGCGCAGGCGGATAGAGGGGGCGCCCGCCTCAAGCCGTCCGATGATATGACCCTTTAGCCCTGCCGCTGCCAACCGCGCTTGCGCGGCCTTCGCTGCCGCTTCTGGCAAGGCGGCCAATAGCCCCCCGGCGGTTTGCGGATCGTGCAAAAGCGGGTTTATCGGCCCCGCCGCGCGGATCGGTGCATCGGCCTGATTGACTGCCAGAAGCGATGACGCCACCCCCTGATCCGAGAGCGCCTGCGCGCCGGGGTAAATTGGCACGGCATCCCCCCAAAGCTCTGCCGCCAGCCCCGATGCCCGGCAAATCGCCTGCACATGCCCGGCCAAGCCAAAGCCGGTTACATCCGTCATCGCATGAGCGTTGGCTAAAATCTCCGCCTCCCGCGCCTGCGGCGTCGCCATAAGGCGCAACGCGTCGGCCACGACCCGCCCCGGCGCGCTGCCCGCCATATGCCCCGCTAGAATCACCCCCGCGCCGATGGGCCGGGTGAGCATCAACACATCCCCCGGCTGCGCACCGCCCACGCCAATCGGAATGTCCTCGCGCGTGCCAGTGACCGTAAACCCGATGGTCAGTTCCGCGCCCATGGTGGTGTGGCCGCCGACAATCTGCGCGCCTGCGGCCCCCATCACACCTTGCGCGGCAGCCGCGATCTCTCGCAACGTCCGAGCCTGCAGTTCAGGCGACATGCGCGGCATGATGACCGTACTCAGCGCCACCTGCGGCTTGGCCCCCATTGCCCAGACATCGCCCAAAGCATGGACCGCCGCGATCCGCGTCATCAGCGCCGGGTCTTCGATGAAACCGCGCAGGTGGTCCGTGCTGATCACCTGAAAACCGCCGCCGGGTTGCCGCAGGATCGCCGCGTCATCCCCCGCACCGGTGACGACATCGCCCGTGACCGGGGGTTGCACCTTAACCAACAGTTCGCCCAGCACAGCGCCGCCCACCTTGGCCCCGCACCCCCCACAAAGCGGCTTGCCCGCAAGCGCGTCTTGCACGCCCGAAGCCGTCGGACCGATCGGCGCCTCGCGTTTCATCGGTGGCAGATCATCCAGCTGATCCATAAATCTCCGGTCGATCCGGTCCTTCCATTGCCACAGCAACGCACCGCCAAGGGCGAGCCCGTTCCGCTCGGCCACTGCCGACTTTCCACCCAATGAGATAAGCTTTAGGTAATGTTTCTGCGGTTTAAACGCACCCCGCTCAGCGCCGCTCAATGCGGCCCGCAAATTGTCATGCAGCACCGGCGCCGCCCGCACGGCAAAGACCCCGGCCTTGGGGCGCGGTGTGGCCTCTAAATGCGCGCAGTCACCCACGGCAAAAAGCGCCGCATCATCCACCACGCCCAAATCAGCGCCCACTCGGATGAACCCATCGTGCAGCGGCAGGTCAGTCTGCGCGAGCCAGCCATGCGGCACCGCCCCCGCCGCGCCGACGCAAAGTGCTGCCGGGATCGGGGCGCGCCCCTTCACGATTACCTCTGTGCCCGTAATCCGTGTCACCTCCGCATCAAATGCAAGGCTCACACCCAATTCGGCCATCCGCCGCCGCACCATCGTCTCGGTTCGGGGCGCCATACCGGAAAGCTGCGGCCCGTGTTCCACCACTGTCACAGCAGGCTGCACCCCGGCCCGCCGCAGGGCAAACGCCATCGCCATCGCCAACTCACAACCCGCCACACCGCCGCCAATCACGGCGACTTCGGGCGGCAGTTCGCCCGCCTCCACCGCCGCCAAATACGCCCGCCACCGCGCTGCATAAACATCAAGCGGCTTGGCTGGCACGGCGTGTTCGGCAAATCCCGGCAGGTCCATCTTGGCCGTGATGCCCACATCGATTGAAGCCACATCGTAGGCCACGGGCCCATGCCCCGGCACAGTGATCTCCTGCGCGGCCCGGTCGATCCCGGTCGCATACCCAAGGATCAGCCGTGCCCCGGCGTGGCGGCACAGACGCATCAGGTCGATCTCCAGCTCATCGCGGGCGTAATGCCCGGCGATGTGGCCGGGCAACATGCCCGTATAGGGCGCGGTCGGGCCGGGATTGATAACCGTCAGCCGCGCGCCGGGCAGCGGGTTCATCCCCCATTTGCGCAGCACCAGCGCATGGGAATGACCGCCCCCCACCAGCACCAGATCCCGCGTTAGAGGCAGATCGCCTTGCACCAGATTGCCTCGCTCTCTCATATTAAACCTTGGATATTGCTAACCGAACCCGTGCGGGCGCGCCATCGCCATGACCAAGTTGTGAGGGGGCTGTGGACGGGTTCGAGCGGCATTTCCCCGCCCATTCGCACCCGAAAACGCCCCAAACCTTTAAAAAGGGTGACATTCTACCCGAAAACCCCCATGTACATTCCATCCCTGACCCTCTACCGACGGTCGGATTCCTTTGCCGTGGCTGGTAGCACCCCACGTGCCCGCCCCCCGCACAAACGTTCAAGACAGGACAGCCTTCGTGATCCAGACTATTGCCGACGCCCTTGCCCAACAGGGTTATGAAACACTTACCGCCGTACAAGAAGCCGTTACAGACCCCGCGCTGAATGACGCCGACCTTCTGGTTTCGGCCCAAACCGGGTCGGGCAAGACGGTGGGCTTTGGCCTCGCCATCGCGCCGACACTTTTGGGTGACGACACCCATTTCGGCCAAGCGGGCGCGCCGCTGGCGTTGATCATCGCCCCTACCCGTGAATTGGCCATGCAGGTCAGCCGCGAGCTCACATGGCTCTATGGCAAGGCCGGTGCCATCGTCACCACCTGCGTCGGCGGCATGGACACCCGCACCGAGCGCCGTGCGCTCGACCGGGGCGCGCATATCGTTGTCGCCACCCCGGGCCGCCTGTGTGACCACATCAAACGCAACAACATCAACCTCGACGCGATCCGCGCCGTGGTGCTGGATGAAGCGGATGAGATGCTCGACCTTGGCTTCCGCGAAGACCTTGAGTTCATCCTCTCCGAATCCCCCGAAGAACGCCGTACGCTGCTGTTCTCGGCCACCGTGCCCGCCGCCATCGCCAAACTGGCGAAATCCTACCAGCGTGACGCGCAGCGCATCACCACCGTGGGCGAAGCCAAGCAGCACAGCGATATCGAATACCGCGCGCTGAACGTGCATCCGCGTGACACTGAAAACGCGATCATCAACGTGTTGCGCTTCTATGAAGCCAAGAACGCCATCGTGTTCTGCAACACCCGCGCCGCCGTGGCGCGTCTGACCTCGCGCTTTACGAACCGGGGTTTCTCGGTCGTGGCGCTGTCGGGTGAGCTGACGCAATCCGAGCGGACCAACGCGCTGCAAGCCCTGCGCGACGGGCGTGCACGCGTTTGTATTGCAACGGATGTCGCTGCACGCGGCATTGACCTGCCGAACCTTGAGTTGGTGATTCACGCCGACTTGCCCAGCAACTCCGACACGCTGCTGCACCGCTCGGGCCGTACTGGCCGCGCCGGGCGCAAAGGTGTTTCGGCACTGATCGTGCCTGCCAAACTGCGCAGCAAAGCGAACCGCCTGATTGGCGGCGCGAAGCTGAAAGTGGAATGGGCGGCTCCGCCCTCTGCCGCTGAGGTGAACGCCGCGGATGAGGCCCGTTTGCTGGCCGATTCTGCATGGTCCGACCCGATCCCGGAAGACGCCGAAGGTTTTGTCGCCAATCTGGTTGAGCAGTTCTCGGCTGAGCAACTGGCCACCGCCTTCGTCAACCTCTACCGCGCGCGCCAATCCGCGCCGGAAGAACTGGCAGAACCCGGCGCGCCCGGCGACGACAAACCGCGCCCGGCCTTTGGCAAATCGGTCTGGTTCTCGATCTCAACCGGCCGCAACGATGGGGCCGAGCCGCGCACGCTGCTGCCGATGCTGTGCCGTCGCGGCGACCTGACCAAAGACGACATCGGCGCGATCCGCGTGCAGGGCAGCCATAGCTTTGTCGAAGTTCTGGAAACTTCTGTCCCCGGTCTGCTGAGCGCCCTTGGCGGTGACATGAAGCTGGAAGAAGGCGCGGTGCTGACGCAACTCGACAAAGCCCCCGATCTGGCCCGTGGCCCAAAACCTGCTGGCAACCGTGGCCCCAAGCCCGGCGGTGGCTACAAAGGTGACCGTCCGGACCGTGGTCCGCGCCCCCCGCGCGATAACTACGATCCTGATGCCGCCCCCGCCCCACGCAAGCCACGCGCCAAAGCGGCGGATGGCCCCGGTGCGGCGTCTTTCGACAAGCCCAAGTTCGACAAACCCCGCGCCCCTAAAGGCGAACGCCCGCCAAAGTCGCACAAGACCGAGCGTAGCCCGATGAAGCCGGGCGCCGCGCCCAAGCCCAAGTCTGGCGGCGAAACCACCGCCAAGCCCAAGGCGAAAGCCGTGTGGAAAAAGGAAAAGCCCGCAGGCGAAGGTTTCAAGGGCAAAGGCAAGGGTAAGCCGACCTCTTCGGCCACCACGCCGGGCGGCGAGAAGTCGTACAAACGCGCGTCTGATCCGTCCAAACGCTTCACCCCGCCGAATAAGATCGGCAAGCAGGGTGGCAAGGGCGGCCCAAAATCGAAGTAAGATCAAACGCCGGGGCACCACCCCGGCGTTTTTGCATAAGGCTCCGGACTTTTTGAAAAAGTCCGGCCAGGTTTCTTTAAAAGAAATCGGCACCTCTAGCTGGCCTTAAGGAACAAACCCATCTGGCACTACTTGCTGCGCGTCTTTCGCGGTGATGTGATACACACATTCCCCGCCTCAGCGCGGGCTTCATTCGTGGGTTCGCCCACCTGCACAGAAAGGTTTGCCCCATGGACGGCAATTTCAACGAGAACGACATCTCCCGCGTTGTCGAAGCCGACCGCGCGCATATCTGGCACCACCTGAGCCAGCACAAACCCTATGAAACCACCGATCCGCGCATCATTGTCGAAGGCAAAGGCATGCGCGTTTGGGATCAAAAAGGCAAAGAGCACCTCGATGCCGTGTCTGGCGGGGTCTGGACAGTCAACGTGGGCTACGGCCGTGAAAGCATCGCCAATGCCGTGCGCGACCAGTTGATCAAGCTGAACTATTTCGCAGGCTCCGCAGGGTCGATCCCCGGCTCGCATTTCGCTGAAAAACTGCTTGATAAGATGCCCGGTCTCGACCGCGTCTACTATTGCAACTCAGGCTCTGAGGCGAATGAGAAAGCCTTTAAAATGGTCCGTCAGATCGCCCACAAGCGTTACGGCGGCAAAAAGCACAAGATCCTCTACCGCGACCGCGATTACCACGGCACCACCATCGGCTGCCTCTCGGCGGGTGGTCAGGACGAGCGCAACGCGCAATACGGCCCCTTCGCGCCGGGGTTCGTGCGGGTGCCACACTGCCTGGAATACCGCAGCTTTGAGCAGGACGGCGCCCCACAAGAGAACTACGGCCCATGGGCCGCTGACCAGATCGAAAAGGTGATCTTGGCCGAAGGGCCGGAAACCGTCGGCGCGCTCTGCCTAGAGCCGGTGACAGCAGGCGGCGGCGTGATCTGCCCTCCGGATGGCTATTGGGAGCGGGTGCAGGAGATTTGCCGCAAGTATGACATCCTGCTGCACATTGATGAGGTCGTTTGCGGCGTGGGCCGGACCGGCACATGGTTTGGCTATCAGCACTACGGCATTCAGCCCGATATGGTGACGATGGCCAAGGGCGTCGCCTCGGGCTATGCCGCGATCGCCTGTCTGGTCACCACCGATGCCGTCTTCGACATGTTCAAAGACGACGCCAGCGATCCGCTGAACTACTTCCGCGATATTTCGACCTTCGGCGGCTGCACCGCGGGGCCGACCGCAGGTATCGAGAACATGAACATCATCGAGCGTGAGAACCTGTTGGAGAACACCACCAACATGGGCCACTACATGCTGGAGCAGTTGCACGCGCTGGCCGACAAACACGCAGTGATCGGCGATGTGCGCGGCAAGGGGCTGTTTCTGGGGGCCGAACTGGTCACGGACCGCGACAGCCGCGCCCCAGTCGAGGAAAAGCGCATTCAAGCCATCGTGGGAGACTGCATGGCCCAAGGCGTTATCATCGGAGCGACCAACCGCTCGCTGCCGGGTAAAAACAACACGCTGTGTTTCTCACCCGCGCTGATCGCCTCGCGCGACGACATTGATGAGATCATCACGGCGGTAGACGGCGCATTGGATCGGGTCTTTACCTCGGCGTAAAACCGCAGAAGCGGTGCGATCTTAGGCAGCATCGGTTGACCCGATGCTGCCTTCGTCTATTTACCCCTTTGTCTTGCCCGAACATGACATCAGATGGAAAATTGCCGCGCATCGCTGCGTCGAAAATTTTTCTTAATATCCATCGCTTTCGCGGGAACCTCTTCCAACCTCCCCGCGTTGGCAAATGAGTAACTTGGGAGAAAGACATGAAGAAATTCCTTATCGCCATTCCGCTGGTCGCCACACTTGCCGCTTGTAACGGCACCACGCCCAGCCAAGGTGCCCTGACGGGTGCTGCTCTTGGCGCGGCCACAGGTGCTGCCGTTTCAGGTGGCGACGACAAAGTTCAAGGCGCAATCATTGGCGGTCTCGCTGGTGCAGCGGCTGGTAACTACATCGGCCAGACCCAGTCCGGCAAATGCGTTTACCAGAACTCCAACGGCCAGCGCTACACCGCAGCGTGCCCGTAAACGTCTGACATCGCGCGTTTTCGCGATGAAGGGGCTTCGACCGTTGGTCGGAGCCCTTTTTCATTTCCAGGTCTCCCACGCAACGCTTGGCAGCCCCTTGTTTTGATCCTAACAGGGATCAACGCGCCTGAGCGCTTGGGGAGGGCAAATGACGTTATTTGATATCGCGATCCTAGTGATCGCAGCCTTCGGTGCGGGGGTGCTAAACACCATCGCCGGGGGCGGCACTTTTCTGACTTTCCCGGCACTGGTCTTCACCGGAATGCCCCCCGTGGCGGCCAATGCAACTAGCGCTGTGGCGGTGTTTCCGGGCTACCTTGCCGGGGCATTCGGCTTTCGCAATGAGCTGGGCGGATTTGACCGCAAGCGGCTTTTGCGGCTTAGCCTCATTACACTTTCGGGCGGGGCTGTCGGCTCTGGCCTGCTGCTGGTCTCCTCTAACGAGGCCTTCTCCATTGTCGTGCCCTTCCTCTTGCTCGCCGCGACGCTGGCCTTCCTTTTGGGCGACCGCATCCGCGCTTTCGCCGCCGCCCATGCCCGCGCTGTAACGCCCCAAGGCGCGCTCGGCCTTTTTGCGGTCAGCGTCTATGGCGGCTACTTCAACGGCGGTTTGGGCATCGTGCTGCTGGCCCTCTTCGCGCTTTGGGGGATGACCGATCTGCACGGAATGAACGGGTTGAAAAACGGGCTGAGCTTTGTGCTCTCGTCGATCTCCGTTGCCGTCTTTGCACTGGCTGGGCTGGTCGCATGGCCGCAAGCACTGCTGATGATGCTGGCCGCGACGGCGGGCGGCTATGCAGGCGCGCCGCTGGCCCGGGCGCTGCCGAAACAAGCGGTACGTTGGTTGATCGCCGCCATCGGTTTTGGCATGAGCGCGGTGTTCTTCTGGCGGCTTTTCTCAGGCTAGCCGAGCACACGCACCGCGCCGCTTGCGGGATCGAAAAGCAACAAGGGCTGGTCGGCGTTTTCGATCCGGCCCACCCCCATGTGATCGCGTAACAGCGCCAGCGGCCCTGAAATCGCACGCGCCAGCGCCATCTCCAACGCCTCCCCCACCCCGTGGGTCAGCGTATAGACCGCGCGGCCCATTTCCAGATCTGCCCCGGCCAAAGTACCATCCGCCAGGGTCAGCTGCCCGTTGGCCCGGTAAACCTCGCGCCCGTTCAACGTAAAGCTTGTGATATCCGATCCCGCCGTCGCCATGGCGTCGCTGACGAGGAAAATCCCCTCTGCCTTGGCTGCCAGCGCATTGCGGATGCTGGCGGGATGCACATGGATGCCGTCGGCAATCAGCCCCGCGTGGACCCCCTCACAGGCCAACGCAGCCCCGACCAAGCCCGGCGCGCGGTTGCCCATCTGGCTCATCGCGTTGAATAAATGCGTGACGCAGCAGGCACCCGCATCGAAGGCAGCCATACAGGTCTCATAATCCGCGTCACTATGGCCGAGCGAGACGATCACCCCCGCCTTAGACATCGCGCGGATCTGCGCGTTGCTGGTGTTTTCGGGCGCGACCGTGACCATGAGGTTCGGCAAGCGCGCCGCCGCGCGCAGGATCAGGGCAAGGTCAGCGTCGGTCATCGGGCGGATCAACGCCCCGTCGTGCGCCCCCTTACGGGCAAGCGACAGATGCGGGCCTTCCAGATGCAGCCCGATGATACCCGGGACCGCTTCGACAATGGCCGCCACGGCAGCCTCGATGGTCGCTTCGGTTTTGTCAGGCGTGTCGGTGATCAAGGTAGGCAGGAAGCCAGCCACTCCCGAACGGCGATGCGCCTCAGCGATGCGGCGCAGGGTGGCCACATCGGGGCTGTCGTTGAACATCACCCCACCGCCGCCATTGACCTGAAGATCGACAAAACCGGGGCACAGCACGCCTGCAGCCAACCGCTCTGTCGCCGTGCCTTCCGGCACCTCCTCGGGGGTGAGGATGCGGCGGCTGCCATCTTGCATCAGCGCCAGCACCTTGCCGGGGTGCAGGTACTTCCCGTCGTGGATGTCGACCCCGGTAAAAACCTTCACAATCTCGCTCATGGCAAAGCCTCCCCCGCTGCGGCCTTGCAGAGCAGTTGAAACGCCCCATCGAGCGCCGAACCCCGCGCTGCGATCTGACCCGTCAAATGATCTCTCGGCAGGAACCGCGCGTAATGCGGGCCGATCCCGCCCAGCAAACAGAGCGGATCACCCGGCGTGAACTCCAGCGCTTTCAGCGCGCGGACGTAATAGGTAGCGCCTTCCTGCATTAGGGCCTCAGCATGGCGGTCCCCGGCCTCGGAAGCTGCGATGACTTTTGGTGCGAAGGCCGCGTAATCTCCGGGGTGCGCCGTCAGGCTGAAGGCCACGAAGGCATCAGGGTTATTGCCAAAATCCGCCATCAAAGCGCGGGTCAGATCGCTATGCGGCATCAGCCCGTCATGGCATTGCAGCGCACGGTCCAGCGCCCCGCGCCCCAGCCATGCGCCCGACCCTTGGTCGGCCAGATGGAACCCCCAACTCCCGACATAGCGAAAGCCTGCGCCATCCGTTGCCGCCACAATCGTGCCCGTGCCGATGGCCAGCACCCAGCCCGCCACACCTTCGCCAAGCGCGCCAACGACGCAGGCTGGGCGGTCATCATCAGCAATGATCCGGGCGTAGGGCAGCGCCGCGCGCAGACGCGCCTCGTCCCGCGCGATGTTCATCCCCGCAAGCCCGATGAATGCCGTGGCGTCCTCAAGTGCCGCGTGCGGCAACCCCGCAGAAGCCGCAGCCTCCTCAACCGCGCCGCGCACGTTAACTAGCGTTTTGTTAGGGTCATTACCGATATTCGCACGCCCCCCGGATGCACGGCCAAGAATGCCATCGCGCTGCGTGCCAATCGCGGCGCGGCAACCGGTGCCACCGCCGTCAATGGCGATCAAAAGAGGGGCGGAGATGCTCATGCGATACTTCTAGGCGAGGTGCCGGACGAACGGAAGTGCGCGCCGTGCACCGATTTAATTCACCGCAATATAATGCCAGATTGAACTCCCCCTAGGGCCAGCCTAACGTCGCCCCCATGGCCCTGCCCGTCGAAACCTTCTTCCTGCGCCCCGATGCGCAAGGCACCCTGCAACAGCAGATCCAACAGATGATCGCCCAAGGCATCCTTTCGGGTCGGTTTCAGCGGGGGGAGAAGCTGCCCTCCACCCGCAAGCTCGCCGCTCACCTCGGGGTCAGCCGGATCACGGTGACCATCGCCTATACCGAACTGTTGGCCAACGACTACCTCACCTCAGCCGGGCGGTCGGGCTATTTTGTCTCCGAAAACGCGCCAGCCCCCCCGGCCTTTGCCCCCCGCGGCGAGGCGGATGACGCCATCGACTGGACCCGCGCCATCGGTCAACGGTTCAGCGCCAATGGACTGGCCGCCAAACCGCAGGATTGGGCCAGCTACCGCTACCCTTTCATCTACGGCCAAGCCGACCCCACCCTTTTTGACCACGCCAACTGGCGGCTCTGCGCGTTGCAAGCCTTGGGCCAACGCGACTTCACCTCGATGACGACCGACTACTACGATCAGGACGACCCGCAACTGATCGAATTTATTGCCCGCCACATCCTGCCACGGCGCGGTGTCTCGGCCCGGCCCGAGCAAATCCTCATCACCCTCGGCGCGCAGAACGCCCTATGGCTGACCGCCCAAGTGCTGCTGACCCAACGCCGCCGCGCCGTGCTGGAAGACCCGTGCTATCCGGCGCTGAGTGGCATCCTCAGCCAATCGCGTTGCCACATCACGCCGGTGCGCGTGGATCAAGCCGGCCTCCCGCCCGAGGCGATCCCCCCCGATACGGATGTAATTTTCACCACCCCCAGCCACCAATGTCCGACCAATGCGACCATGCCGATGGACCGCCGCCGCGCGCTCTTGTCCCGCGCCCGCGAACTTGAGGCGCTTATCGTCGAAGACGACTATGAGTTTGAGATGTCCTTTCTCAAACCCGCCTCGCCCGCGCTCAAATCGCTCGATGATGAGGGGAGGGTGATCTATGTTGGCAGCTTTTCCAAATCGCTCTTTCCGGGGCTGCGGCTGGGCTATCTGGTAGGCTCTGAGCCGTTCATCCGCGAAGCCCGCGCGCTGCGCGCATCCGTGCTGCGCCACCCGCCGGGGCATATCCAGCGTACCGCGGCCTATTTCCTGTCGCTCGGCCATTATGACGCCCTCATTCGCCGCATGGGGCTGGCGCTACACGAACGCCGCCGCGTTATGGAAGAAGCGCTTGAGACGCATGGTTTGCGGGTGTCGGGCCGGGGGGCTTATGGCGGGTCGTCCTTCTGGATGCGCGCACCGGAGAGCGTGGACACCGCGCAACTGGCCGAAAACCTGCGCGCGCGTGATGTGCTGATTGAGCCGGGCCACGCCTTTTTCGCAGGCGAAGAGAAGGCGACGAATTACTACCGGCTGGCCTATTCCTCCATCCCCGCCGCACGGATCGGCGAAGGGGTTGGCCTGATTGCCCAAGAGATTGACCGCCTGCGCTGATCTGGCCCTAGGGCTGGGCCACTTCTGGCCCTAACCCCCGCCCGCGCCTACCCGTAATTTGCTCGCAGCCTTGCCCCCATGCCCAAAGGATCGCCCCATGAAAATGACCACCGAAGAAGCCTTCGTCAAAACCCTTCAGATGCATGGGATCGACACGGCCTTTGGCATTATCGGCTCTGCCATGATGCCGATCTCTGACCTGTTCCCCGCCGCCGGGATCACCTTCTACGACGGTGCGCATGAGTGTAATTCTGGCATGATGGCCGACGGCTTCACCCGCGCCTCGGGGCGGATGTCGATGATGGTGGCACAAAACGGGCCGGGCATTACCAACTTCGTGACGCCGGTCAAAACCGCCTATTGGAACCACACGCCGCTTTTGCTGGTCACCCCGCAGGCGGCAAACAAAACCATTGGCCAGGGCGGCTTTCAGGAGGTCGAGCAGATGGCGCTCTTCCGCGATATGGTGGCTTATCAGGAAGAGGTGCGCGACCCGACCCGCATCGCCGAGACGCTGAACCGGGTGATCTTGCAAGCGAAACGCCACTCCGCCCCGGCGCAGATCAACATCCCGCGTGATTTCTGGACCCAAGTGATCGACATCGACCTGCCCGCCATCGTCGAGTTCGAGCGCCCCTCTGGCGGCGAGACGGCCATCGCCGAGGCGGCTGAGTTGCTTTCAAACGCGAAATTCCCGGTGATCCTGAACGGCGCGGGCGTGGTGATCGGTGGGGCAATCGACGACGCGCGCAAGCTGGCCGAACGGCTCGATGCCCCTGTCTGCTGCGGCTACCAGCACAATGACGCCTTCCCC